>Ga0302288_1001621_pt1 | contig 14321 bp, 9 predicted proteins | sample III_Fen_N1_1_FD_194549 | JGI IMG/M metagenome (GOLD analysis project Ga0302288, IMG submission 194549) | Peat permafrost microbial communities from Stordalen Mire near Abisko, Sweden - III_Fen_N1_1 | ecosystem: Environmental > Terrestrial > Soil > Wetlands > Permafrost | place: Sweden: Abisko...
AGATAATTCACTTTGCTCCATCCTTCATTACCTTTAAATTTTTCCAGAATCGAATCACTTCCATGTCCCGCCAAATTAAGTTGCACATCATCTAATTTAGCTAATGCGCTGATAATATTTCCAATATTCCACATTTCCGAGAATAGCCCAGCATAACATAACGAAGAACTTGAATTAGAAATTTCATTTAATCTTTCTAACTGATTGTCTTTTATAATGGGGAAATTGAATACCAACTGATTGTTCTTGCAGGCTTTGTTTAGTCGTTCTTGTGTCCAATGATAACATAAAATAAGTCCATCAAATTTTTTACATCTATTAAACTCATAAATAGAGTATATTTTAGATACAAGATACCTTACAATTAGTGGCAATTCCTTATGCTCTAAAGTTAGCGTAGGATGATCTTCAAAACTATCAAAGATTACTTTTTTACCTTTTCGCTTCAATTTAGATCCATATGGTAATGAGGCTGGGTCATTAAATTGGTATATATCTGCATTAATGCTCAACGCCCTTTTATATAGCAATTTAGGCAAAATAAACAATCTGGCGAAGCTTCCTTTTTTATGAAAAGGGACTCCAATTATATGAACACCATTTTTTATTTCTTCTTTTGCATTTGGAGAAACTAAATAAACTTCATAACCAGCATTAACTAATGATGTGCACTCTTTTCCAAAAACACGCACATCTAAAGCAGGTTTTGAAGTAAAATAACAAACTCTTACCATATAAATCAAATTAAACGATTAACAATCCGACTACAAGCTAATCCATCTCCATATGGATTGATGGCTTTACTTATTTTATCATAATACGCCTGATCATCTAATAAGCTGGAAACAGCCTTTACAATCTTATAATAATCCGTTCCTACTAATTCTACAGTTCCAGCTTCCAAAGCTTCTGGACGTTCCGTAGTATCTCGCATTACTAAGACAGGTTTACCCAGGCTTGGAGCTTCTTCCTGAATGCCCCCACTATCAGTTAATACTATAAAACACTTTTCCATTAAATAAATAAAACTTAAATAATCTAAGGGCTCTATGAAGAACATATTGGATGAAATTTCCGTACCAAATACTTCCATAATTGGTTTACGAACATTCGGGTTAAGGTGCATTGGATATACAAAATCTACATCAGGATATTTAAGAGTCAGATCTTTAATAGCTGTACACATGTTAATAAAACCATCTCCAAAGTTTTCTCTACGGTGACCAGTAATAAGAATTAGTTTTTTTCCATTCAACAAACGAGTAACATCATAACCGGAAGTTTTGATAATTATTCCTAATTCCTTGTCGAGATTTATATCTTTTTTGATTTTTTCAACAACTGCATATAGAGCATCTATCACTGTATTACCAGTTACAGAAATTTTATCATCTTTTACTCCCTCATCCAATAAGTTTTGCTTGCTTAACGGAGTTGGAGAAAAATTAATCTGTGCAATTCTGCCAGTTATTTGTCGATTCATTTCCTCAGGCCAAGGGCTATAGATATCATGAGTACGAAGTCCAGCCTCAATATGAGCAACAGGAATTTGCTGATAAAAGGCAGCAAGTGCAGTAGCTGTCGATGTGGTAGTATCTCCATGAACTAAAACAATATCAGGCTGTACTTCTTTTAAAACATCACGCATCCCAAGAAGTACCCTTGAAGTAACATCATAGAGGTCTTGACCTTTTTGCATTATGTTCAGATCATAATCAGGTTCTATCTCAAATATATTCAGCACTTGATCAAGCATTTCCCTGTGTTGACCGGTTACACAGCAAATTGTTTCAAATTTGTCTGGATGTTTTTGAAACTCCTTAACAAGTGGAGCCATTTTTATTGCTTCAGGCCTTGTTCCAAAAACTAACATGATTTTCTTCATAATATTCAATCGTTAACAATATTCAACTCGTAGATTATTCCTGTTTATCTGCAAAAACTATATCTTTCATAATATTCAAGTAGCCTTTACCGTATTTTAGGTCAGGCTCCATATAGTTACCCTCGCCCCATTCATTCCATGATTTTACAATAATTATCTGCTCTTCTTTTGGTTTATTTTTTACCGCATCCATTGCTAGCTTTACAACCTGACCGAAATATTCTGGTTTAGAGTTATTAAGCACCATACCATTACCCCTTGAACGCGGCGTATGATCCCAATTAGGTGCAACAACTGGTATAACTCCAGTTCTAGAACAATCATCAGTAATCATATATTTAATAGCTTTCTTATATTGAAAAACGGACGGTATACCAAAAAATTTGCGTCCAAGCATTAGAGTTACCTTTTTAAAAATACTCGAATGATGATGAATATTGAGGGAGTTATCATTATACACTGCATCAAAACCTAATTTCAGATATTCATTTTCATGACGACAATCAAAAACTTTTGCAACGAAATAGAAATCATTTAATCCGTTTTTTTTTGCTAGCTCTCTCCAAATTTTAATTATCGATGATATTTCTGGCGAGTCACCGGCGTTATAAATTATAAAAAATAACTTATCGTTCACCTTAATATATCTTTCATCCAAAAAGGCAGGCAAAAGGCTATTAAAATGATTGATATAGTCTTTTTCTCCGGGATACAATTGTTTAATTAAAAGTTCATCCTTTCGAGTATCATTAGTATTCCATAATTTCTTATACCAAGATTCATTTGCCCATGCTAAACAAAAAGGGAAATCTGGTTTTCCCGAAGATAACACTTCATTAAAAGGTCTTTCCAATAATTGTTTACCGTTGCCAAACCAATAATGCCAATAACAAAAACCTTCTATGCCTGCCTCTTTCGCCATTTTTGCCTGTTCTTCTCTGATTTCAGATATTCTTAAATCATAAAAACCTAAATCAGCAGGAATATGAGGCTGATGATGTCCTGGAAATAATTTTCGAGCTCTTGTTACATTCGTCCATTCTGTAAAACCCTTTCCCCACCATTCATCATTCTCAAGAACCGGATGAAACTGGGGAAGATAAAGTGATAAAAATCTTGCCATATAATTATTTAAATATTTTTAATAAACCGTAAATTACAAATGCCATCAGCCAAATTAAAGATGACCCGTAACCTACTACCAAAACTCCATAAGTTAAATGATTCAGACTGAAAGCATACATGTAAATATTAGCCATATCTGTCTGTTTTTTATGTTTGAAAAATAGAGAAATAAAAGCAGGTATAGTTATAGCAATAATAAATGTACCTATTGGACCAAAATCCATATATAAAGGACCTACAAAAGTAAAAAATGCACCATCACAATGTGTTCCTAATTTTATATAGTCAATTTTAGGATTACCACCAAAAACCTGAATAAACCATGAAAAGAAATATTTTCCATTTGCATATTCTTTTATTGTATCAGTTATACCATAATTAAAAGTAAGCATTGAATGTCCCAAATAATTAAAAACAGATGAAGTTCCTTTTTCATCGCCAAATCGGGATATCGTAACTGAAGTCAATAAAGCAAATACAAGAATAACAAATAATACTGAAGGAATCATTATTATTCTTTTCCTTTTCTTTGAAATACCCCTATGAAAAATAATATAACATATTATTATCAAAATTAAAAATTGAACTATCATAGACCGATTCCCGATAATAACACTTGAAACAAATGTCGGGATAATGACTGCTAATGCTAATAAAACAATCTTTAATGGTTTAATATTTTGAAGTGTTAGATAATAAAAAACTGTTAAAACAGCTACCGGTTGTAAGTATTGGGCGAATATTTTTGCCAAACGTTCAAACTGGTTTGTATAAAATACTGTGTCACCCGCTGAATTATCTGCATAGGCATCCTTGAATGCACCATTTATAATATTTTGTACTGCATTTTGAGAATCATAATAAATTGAAACTAATGAGCATAGAATATAAATTATTGCAAATGCCGACAATACTTTCATATTTGGGTTTTTTAATCTTGCGTATAAATTATCGCTATCAAAAAAAAACTGTCTGAAAAATAGCATACAAATAACAAAAAGATATATAAAAGGCCATAATCGTAGATGCCACTCAGATGAGTCCGATGTATATAACGCAAGACCTAAAATTGCAACAAGAGCATAAGTTGCAAGCAGAATAAGCCCACCATCTACTTTACGTCTTTTGAATATATATATTATTAGTGCAATAATGTATAACAATGCATTGATTACCACATAACCCATATAATTTTATTAATTCGAATAAAAAATATTATTTTCTGAAAAAATTCAATAAATTGTAGAATATATAGCCATCCATAATTTTCACACTCGTTTTTGTGAATCCTATTATCGCCAACCAAAATATAAACCTTCTAAAAAAAGACAATTCCTTATACTTCCAAATATGTTTATTGGATTCTGGAGATATTCTTTTCCATAAATTTATATCGCGTGTATTTTTATTTGTCAAATAATTACTTTTAGCAATGAATTTTAAATTTTGAACTGGTATATAATACTTTTCTGACTCTTCTTTACCTTTATCAAGAAAAAAATTTTCAATAACTTGTGAACAATTTATCTGTTGAATTATATGGTTTTTGGAATATCTTGAAGATATTGAGTCATTATTAAACACATAATGATATAAAGGCTGATGAATAATAACAGTTTTGTTTGAGTGGTATATAAGCCTAAATGTTACAACCATGTCTTCCCACATGGAAATACTTTCAACCGGGTAAATATCATTATCAATATAAAGAGTCCTCTTTATTAATTTGTTCCATAATGCAGAAAATTTACCTCCTAATGTCATTTGTGATAGATAATCTAATTTGTTTACTGTAAATATATTTGTTGCATATTTGTCTTCAAAAATACTTGTACAACTATCAAAAAAAATATCTGAACAAACGATATCAGCGTTTTCCTTTTCAGCTGCATCCAACATCAATTCATACATATTTGGTTCAACCCAGTCATCACTATCACAATGAGCGATATAGTGCCCACTTGATCTTTTAATACCTGTTAACCTTGCTGCACTTAAACCTTTATTCCGTTCATGATTTACAATGACAACATTACCCTGTATTTCTGGGTATCGCCTAATAACAGCGTTCAAAACAATCATGCTATTGTCTGGCGTTCCATCGTTAACAAATACATATTCAATGTCTTTCAGAGTTTGTGAGAATAATGATACAGCACATCTTTCTATCTGTTTTTCAACATTGTAGACTGGAACTATAATAGATAATAATGGATTCATTTCAAAGTTTATAATTTAAATAGGTGCAAATTGCGCAGTCAAACTTAAAATTAACAGTTTATATGTAAATCAAATGTATCTCCTACTTGTAAAATCAGTTCTTACTTTGAAGTAAATTCAACTTTTTGTTAATAAAATAAAGAATAACACAACAGAATGCTTCTACAAAAACTGTTGTAATAGAAACCGAATAAATATTAATAAATTTAAATATCCATAAAATTCCAATTATAAAAATATAAATAAGGCTATTTGATATCATGGCAAACATATATTCTTTATTAAACCCAAATGGGATTAATCTATTCCCCCCTAAAAAGATAGAAAATGAAACAAATATTAAAGATAAACCAATAATTCTAACAACTGTTATTGCCATTGGAATTTTTATTCCAGTAAAGAAAAGAACAATCCAGTCCGCGGTAAAAAATAACCCAATATAAATTACTGAAACAATAAAAACAACACTAAACATAACTCTATTAATAACCGAAATTGATTTTTCTCTAGAAATCTTTGGGAAAACAGCTTGGCTAAACATTAATATCGGAGTTTTCAACAAACTTGCAATTTTCTCACCCAAATCATAAATAGTAACTTCCTTCATGCCAAGAACTGATCCAACTATTATCTTGTTAAAGTTCATATATAATTGAATTGAGATTTGTGATATAAACAAGGCAAAAGCATCTTTAAACAAGGCAACAAGTTTTTCTTTTGGAACACGGGTATAAATAACACCTTCTTTTTTAAAAACTATATATAAAGCAATTATACCACTTACAAATGCCCCTATTGAGTTGAGTAAGGGGATTAAAATATAGTCTGATTTATGCTTAATAAATAAAAATACTGCAACAATAAAAAGCGATCTGACAAATAAATTAATAAAAGTAATATATTTCATTTTTTCAATACCCTGAAAAAACCAGATAGGAAAAAAGACATCACTAATAGTTGCAAAAAAGGCAAATGTATATATAATTAAATGGTCATGGAAAAAGCTAAATGTAAATATCAAAATCATATATATAACAAAACAAGCTATCCAAATCAAAGTTTTGATCACATATATTGAAGAAACATATTCAGACAATAAATGAGGACTATTACTACAGACAGCAACATCTTTAGGACCTGAAATGTTAAATCCGAAATTAATTATTAGAGAAAAATATGTTACCATTGTTTGAGCAAAAATAACTACCCCATAATTTTCTAATCCAACGACTCTAATTAGATAGGGATATGTTATAAGTGGTGACAACAAAGAGAACACCTGAAATATAGTGAGATAAGAAAAATTTTCAATTATCTTCTTATTATTATTTAGTAATTGTTTTCCAATTTTCATTAAAAATAATATTCTCCAGCACGTTCGCAACGAGCGGTTGTTAGTTGATTGTTTAAAACATAAAGTAGACTAGTAAATTGAAAAATCATGGACTATTAACAACTAGCTTTTCAAAAACTACTCCTTCTATCTCTGTTTTAATTATTTCCATTATTTTGCGATATTCAATAAATACTGACCATATTGGTTTTTTTCCATTGGTAGGGCTAATTCTATCAGTTGTTCTTTGCTAATCCAGCCTTTTCCATAGGCAATCTCTTCGAGACAAGCTATTTTCAGTCCCTGACGTTTTTCGATTACTTCTACAAAAGTGGAAGCATCAGAAAGTGAATCGTGCGTACCGGTATCCAACCATGCAAAACCACGACCTAACAGTTGTACTTTAAGGTTGCTTTCTTTCAAAAATTCCTGATTAACGGTAGTAATTTCTAACTCTCCACGTTCGGAAGGTTTTATTTGCTTGGCTACTTCAACTACCTTGTTTGGATAAAAATACAAACCAACCACTGCATAATTTGATTTAGGATGCAAGGGTTTTTCTTCCAGGTTTAAAACATTGCCATTTTCATCAAATTCGGCTACACCATACCGCTCCGGGTCGTTTACAAAATAACCAAAAACAGTTGCTTTATCTTGCTCTGCATTGGCTACTGCCTCTTTTAGCATCTTGCCAAAACTTTGTCCGTAAAAAATATTATCACCTAATACCAAACAAACAGAATCATTTCCTATAAATTCTTCTCCGATAATAAAAGCTTGTGCCAATCCATCGGGTGAAGGTTGCTCGGCATATTCCAGTTTAACACCGTAATCAGACCCATCGCCTAACAATCGACGAAAACAAGGAAGATCCTGTGGAGTAGAAATAATCAAGATTTCACGAATACCGGATAACATTAATACGGATAAGGGATAATAAATCATCGGCTTATCATACACCGGTAAAATTTGCTTACTCACCCCTTTTGTTATCGGGTATAAACGGGTTCCGGATCCTCCGGCTAATACAATTCCTTTCATTTAAGTATTTTCGGTTACAATTTATGTCTTATTCATCCTCTTCGAACGTTCTGCTAGGCCTTTCGAATGCTCTGCTAGGGCTTTCGAAACCTGGTTTCACGGTGTAACACAGTTTTTACTCAGTGTAACACGGTGTAATTTTAGTTTCACAGTGTAACACGGTGATTACTCAGTGTGACACAGTGTTATTATAGTGATTGAAAAAAAAGTCTTTCTATTTCCCCTCCTCATATCCTATTTTACTTCTCTGTAGGTAGAGTTATAATGTCGTCAGCTGATGACTTTCTACCCGTCTCTTTTACATTTTTGAGAATTTGTGTAAAAGTATAATCTGCTAATTTTGCAGGATTAGAACTTTTATACAAAATTTTGCCTATCGAAGATATCTCGGCCGCTTGCCGGTATGCTTCGTTCAGCAACAATACATTATCCTGAACAATAGCTCTGCGATGGCTGGTTATTTCGATTTGCTGTTGCTTATCGGCTGCCATCGTACTAAAAGCAGCAGACAAAAAAGCAATTTGCTCGTCGGTTAAACCTTTCTCGGCCAATGAAGTCTTATAGGTACGAATATTTTCTAAGACCACATACAGATTGTTAATAACTTCTTCTGCATTGCGGAAACGGATGCTTTGACGCAAAGCCGTCAACCCAAAGGCAGTAGGTGTAATGTTCAAATTTTTCTTCGCCATGTTAAGATAACCCGTTACACGATTTATCTGTTGAATAAGTCCGGTCATCGTGTTAATGTACCTTTCGGTAATGATCGATTTTGCCAGGGTCTCGGATTGAGGTTCCAGCAAATCACAAACAGTTGTAACTCTTGTTTCAAAGTCGGTAGCATACGCTTCGGTAAACGTGGGCGAAAAAGCAGAAAAATCTGCCAGGTCGCGTCTGAAAGCAAATGTAACAGCTTTTAAAACAACAAGTAACTCTTCATCTTTACAATGAAAGAGTCGTTGATTCACACTTTTCATTTTAGTTGATTTAAAATAATTAGGTATGAATATAAAGAGTTGAGATAGAAAGACCGCATTCCTTTGACTGTAATTACACAGCTTAACTCCATTTGTGTTCAACAGAACATCAATTTTCATTTTCAGTTAGCGGCCTTCTCAACACTACTGATTGTATTATATCTATTTGTAATTCTTACTTTAAATTTGCAACTAAACGGGTGTGATTTCGTTCTTGCAGAACAACCCACGCAAGGGCTATCCTATCGGGCTACAAAAGTAACACATTATTTTCACAATAGTGGCAGAAAATAGAATAAAATTATCCTCTAACCACCAATTCATTAACACTCAATAATTTGAAAATAGAAAAAAAGACTACATAAATAGTTGATAACGACAGATGGTTCTGTTTAGTATGCAAAGAGCAAAACGCCAACACAAACAAACGGATAAGATAATAATAACTTAAGATACTGTTAACCATAACAATTACTATCGTCTCTATATCCCGTAAAAACAGCAGTTTTGGAGAAGATGCAAAAAAAAATATCACATACGAAAACACAAACACAAGATATAATAATGTCGTTTATGATATTCTAAAATGAATGCTTCGAGCGTTTAGAGTCACTACATAAAAACTTGTTCCAACAGTGTAATGGTGTAATTCGGAAAATGAAATTAATCTGTGAGAATTCGAATAATCTGTGGTCAATAAATTGGTGGAGGTGTAATAGTGTAAAGGTGTAAGGGTGAAAGAGTGTAAATTGGAAAACTGCCCCTCTAGCTCTATCAAGGAGGGGACAGAAATAAAAATTCATTAGCAGTATTTGCGAAATAAGCTGGAGATAGACAGTTTAGTGATTCTCTTTGTTCTTAGTGACTTAGTGGTAAAAATGATAAATTCTTGCTATTAGTAAGATTTGTTGTTTAAATAAGCAAAGGAAGCTATTTAACATCCCATTTTAAAACCTTTAATAGAACGTAGATTTTCGCGGGTTAAGCGGATTTAATACGGATCCGAAAAAATGCAAGCATTTTTGATTTCGCTCCAAAATCAATTTACATCGTAAATTTAAAATCCGTTTTTTTTTACCTGCCTGCCGTAGGCAAGTCCGCTACATCAGCGAAATCCCGTCAAGTCGGCATCTTCGATCAGCGCCTGCCTGCGGTAGGCAGGTTACATTCTTTATTATTTTCAAACAAAACACTTGGCCTTCCCTAGCCCCTCCAAGGAGGGGACAGAAATAAAAAAAACCATCAGCGGTATTTGCGAAATAAGTTGGAGATAGACAGATTAGTCCTTCATCGCATTCCTAAAAAACAACGCCCCTAATAAATAAAACACAATCAAGAATCCACCCAATATACCACCGGTAGCCACCGCCTTTACTTTACCGAGCTTTTCTTTCTCCAACGGAAAACGGGGAGTATCCACAATTTGCACAATCGGTGTTTCGCGCGCCATGTCAAGTTTTAGGGATTCCAGGTTCTTCAGCACCTCGGTGTATACCGTTGCATAGAGTTGCGCATTATTTTGTTGTTTCAGACCCGGTACAGCAGCTATTTGTAGCGCAGGGTTGATATTCGCCTGCGAATAACTGGCACCTTTATATAGTGACGATTCGTAAAGATGACGTACCGAATCTGCTTTTGCCTCCATCATCTTTATATTCGCACGACTTTGGGCAGTACGTGTCTCACTGTAAAACTGATAGGTTTCTTTCATCAATATTTCTACAAACAATTTAGAAAAAAGCTCGTCCTTGCTCACGAAGTCAAGGTTTACCAGACTAAGTTTTTTATCTTTACGAGCCACAGTCAACGCATTTGATTTGACGATTTTATAGTAAATAGAGTACAGCACACTGTCCTGCGTACGGGTAAAAGTCTCCCGCTTTTGACCGACAGGAAAGGTCAGAGTTTGTAGCTCCTTGTTCTTTGTTTGCTCCTTCCAACCGTCTTTCAATTCATTTACCTGAGCATACACATCTACCAGGTTTTGTTTTTTACCGTAATAATCTACCGGTGAAAGCAAGGTTTGTTCGATTGAGTGGCGTGATTGAATAATCTCCAGCAGGTTATCACCACTAAAAGTACCATTACTACCACCACCCATCAAATTTGCTATCCCAAAGGAAGAAGCCAAATCGGCCAATCCACCCCCACCAACAGTTTTCTCCACCAGTGCAAATGAAAGATGAGCGGTATATTTAGGTTTTGCCAACAATGCCATCACTAACCCTATGGCTGCACCCCCCAGTCCAAAAACAAGGATAATAATCCATTTGCTCAACAGGTGTTGCCACCACTCACGGGCTTTTTGCATTAATTCTTTTAGCGATATCTCGTCGTCTTGTTGCGCTACTTTTATTTGTTCGGACATAAAATATTGTTTAAGCGTGTAAATGTTTAAAGGTGTAATACTTCGACTTTGCTCAGCACAGCTAGTTGATACTTCGACTTCGCTCAGTGCAGGTAGTTTTTAGTTGGCAGTAAGTACTTAGTAGTAAATAGTTTGTAGTTCGACTACGCTCAGTAAAAGTAGTTGTAGTTAATATTAGTGCGAACTCTTACGGCTTACTGATGACTGTTCACTACTTACTGATTACTGTTTACTACTTACTGTTCACTGATAACTGATAACTGAAAAGTCTATTTCAGCATCGAATAAATCAGTGCCACAACCGATGTAACGGATGTCAACACAGCGATATTTTCGGCAGGTGATAGTTTAGTTTTTAGTTCTGCTGGTTTTTCGGGAACGATAATACGTGCACCCGGTTGAATCTTAGGATAGAAACGAATCCACATAAACCGATTGGTACTTTTTGCTGTTCCGTTGGCGTAGAGCACAAATACCTTCTTTTTCTCAGCCTGCAAGCTGAATCCACCGGCATTATTAATATATTTACCCAAACTCATGCCTTTTTGGTAACCTACATAAGTAGGGAACAACACTTCACCTACAACACGCACTGTTTGTAATTCGCGGGGAACATAGATATTATCATCTTCTTCCAAAAAGAAATCTTTGTCTCCACCCGGGTGTCTCATAATCTCCGCCAGGTCGATACCCACTACACCTTCTTTTTTGAATATTTTATCTACCTGATTGGCTTTCTGAATAGAATCCATTTCACTTACTCCGTTCGGAGCCATACCTGCTGTTTTTAGCATCGTAGCATCCAACTTATTATCCTTTTTAGATTGTAGCTGTTTTTTGGTATTCTCTTTTGTCAGTTCGTTCATGCGTTGCTCAATACCCGTGGCTTTTTCGGTACGAATCAGGAATGCTCCCAAGGGATAAGCATAACGGGTAAAACCACCTGCACGTTTGATGACATCCGATATACGTTCAGCCTTATTCGTGATATTATAAGCTCCCGGACGTAGTACTTCACCATCTATATGTACCATACGTACGTCTTCATAACCGGCAATAGTGCGGACAATAATACGGTCACCATTTTGAAGCACCATATCGCTCACTCCTTTTTTGAAGTTCAACTCTTTGTCCAATGCAAATTTAAATACGATGGTCTTTTCGTTGGTATTCAACAGTTGCTCGGGATCACGGATAACACGCACCAACTCTACCGAATCGGTTAAAGCCATTGCTTTAAATCCATTCGCTTTGAAAATCAAATCCTTTAGGGTTATATTTTCAACAAATTTGAATTTACCCGGGTTATTTACAGCACCCATCACTTCTACTGCCTGCTCCTCGCGATAATCGAACAAACTTTTAATCACTACCGAGTCATCTTTCTGAAGCAAAATATCTTTAGCAGCTCCTTTCAACACATCGCCCAAATTAAACCCGATAATTTCAGGGATTTGGTTTAATTGTTTACGGTTGACATAAGCCATGTTCAGGAACGCATCGTCTTTTAAACCACCTGCTTTTTCAACCAATTGTTTTATGGTAAGACCCGATTCCAATGCATACGTACCCGGGTGAAGAACAGCTCCTGTCAAGTCCACTCGGTTATCATATTTATTAATAGCTGTAGTCGAAACAAAACAAGAATCGCCGGACAGTAATTTAAAGGAAGATAGTTGTTTATCGGTCACATCTACCACCGTTTTGCCGGCTGCATTCAATCGAAGGATAGTTAATTTCGATTTGTAAGCATTATCTGAAAATCCACCTGCATAGCGAACCAGTTGTTGTAATGTTTCATTGCGGGTTGTTTCAAAAACAGCTGGATGCTTTACAGCTCCATCAATAGTTACTCTGTTTACATACGGCTCAACTTTGATAATATCACCATCACGTAAACCGACATTATCAGACAAAACACCATCGAAGAGATAACTATACACATCTAAATTGGCGACCACTCTATTATCACGTATCACCTTGATATCACGCATAGAACCAATAGCATTAGGCCCGCCGCAAGCATACAAGGCATTAAATGCTGTAGCAAGCGAAGGAAGAGTATATGATCCCGGACGGGTAGCTTCACCCACCACACTCACACGAATACTGCGTATACTTCCAAGAGTCACGTTAACATGCGTTTCACCGGACGAAACACCCATATAAATTTTAGCCACCTGATTGCGAATAGCACGGGTAGCATTTTCAATTGTTGAGCCTGCCACTTTTACAGGACCCACGTTAGGAATACGGATAGTACCTTCAGGAGAAACTTTAAGCTTGTAACTTGCTTCGTACAAACCGGAAATATCAACCATCACCTCATCATACGTCCCCAATACATAATTAGTAGGGGTAGCAATGTTCAGTTTTGGTTCAAAAGTAAGATTCTCTTTGCTGAAAAGCTCCGAACCGAAAACGGGACTAATCTCTGTTGGAGCAGCCGGAGGAACAGTTTTTTTTACTTGTTGATCGGCCTCTGTCTTTTGGGGCTTTTCACCATCCTCGTTTATCAATGTGCGCTCTTCAAATTCTGCAGGCGCATTGGTAGTAGTGGAGGCTTTTCCTGAAGTATATTTCTTATATGCTTCAAGTTGTTGAGGAGTGAGTTTACTTAAATCCTGAGCGGCTAAGCTACTTACCATTAGCAAAGTAAGGAAGGCAAGTTTAATTCTGTTCATAGGTTTGTTCGTAGTTTTATTTAAATCAATAAACGTATTCAATATACAACTATATTTTTCTGTTAATTAAGGCACAAAAGTACTCAAAAATGCTATTATACACAAGCTAATTGTAAAAAATCAGACTTTTGGCTTTTATTTTGAATAAAAAAAATATTTTGCTTACAAAAAACAGACCAAAAAGAAGTGAATAGTTAGTAGTTAGTAGTAAGTAGATAGTAGCTAGTAGGTAGTGAGAAGTAAGCAGTAGGTAGTAGGTAGTGAGAAGTAAGAGTTGAAACTAATATTAACTACTTGTACTGAGCATAGTCGAAGTACAAACTACTTACGACTACTACCAACTAAAAACTACTTGTACTGAGCGTAGCCGAATTTGTGCTGAGCGTAGCCGAACTTGTGCTGAGCGTAGCCGAACTTGTACTGAGCGAAGTCGAAGTATGAACTGACTATCTGGCTTTCAAAACAATACTATCTGCACTTAATTTAAATAAAACTATCAAAAATACAAGATTAAAAATAACTAATTGACAATCACTTACAATAACGTATTATAAATTTTCGTTTTTTTAAGAAAAATAGTTATGAAATTATTTTGTAATTACAAAAGAATACACTACGTTTATTGCACTTTTAAAGATCACTATTTTATAAACATTCTAATACTTAATGTCATGACGAAAACGATAAC
>Ga0302288_1001622_pt1 | contig 14313 bp, 12 predicted proteins | sample III_Fen_N1_1_FD_194549 | JGI IMG/M metagenome (GOLD analysis project Ga0302288, IMG submission 194549) | Peat permafrost microbial communities from Stordalen Mire near Abisko, Sweden - III_Fen_N1_1 | ecosystem: Environmental > Terrestrial > Soil > Wetlands > Permafrost | place: Sweden: Abisko...
TTGAACCTGCTTTTGAGTCAAGAAAATTTATAAAGAATCAAAACTGTGCAAAATCTTTTGAAGCTCTTATGTCTACAAAATATTGCATACTTTTTGAACTTGGTTACTGCCGTAAAACAAGTAAAAATGTAGCATCTCTAAATGAACCGCTTTTTCTTGTTTTTAACAATCAAAAAATACAACTGGACTTTGATTGTCAGGTTTGCGAAATGCATCTGTCTATTCATGAAACAGATAAATCTTTAGCTTAATCTAAATTGCTTTATTTTCGACATTACCCCGACTTCTATAGATATGGAAATTCAGGATAAACCAAAAAAATATAGCCTTGATTAATTAAAAATGATTTACTTTGTACAGTGAAAGTATTCATTTTTTAAACATAAAAAATATCATGAAAAAGAACACATTTGAAAAGCATATTTTTAGCATATGTTTTTTGACAGTGGGGTTACTTTGTTTTGTGACTTCCGGTGCAAATGCTCAAACTCCCAAACTGACACTTGACTTGTCTAAAACCGGAGCAAAAGTCAGTCCCATGCTTTATGGGTTAATGACAGAAGAAATTAATCATTCCTATGACGGTGGTTTGTATGCCGAATTAATTCGGAATCGCATCTTTAAAGATAATTCAACTAAACCCGAAGGATGGAGCCTGGTGCAGGAAGATACAACCACAAGAGCTACTATTAAACTTGTTGCTGCTGATCCGAACAATATTTCGTACGATGAAGGAAGACTCGCCATTAACGAGGCACTCACCACCTGTTTGAGACTTACTGTTCAGAAGTCAGGTAGTCTGGCCGGTATTGCTAACGAAGGTTACTGGGGTATACCGGTAAAACCTTCCACTGCTTATAAGGCTTCTTTTTATCTGAAAGGCACAGGCAGTACTCCTATGCGCCGCTTTGGCCCGCCACAAGGGGGAGGAACAGCACCATCTGCACCGACCATTGAGAACAATACGGCAGGTCCAATAACCGTAACCATTGAAAGTAATGACGGTAAGATTGTATATGCTACCGGAATCATCAATCTTGAAAAAAGCAATTTCTGGAAGAAGTATGAGTTGACACTGACTACTGGTGCCGATGTGAAACCTACCACCAATGCACGGTTTGTTATTTCAACCAACCGTTCCGGACTTTATTATTTCAACATGGTTTCCTTGTTTCCTCCAACGTATAACAACCGACCCAATGGCGACAGAATTGACCTGGCCAAAATGCTGAAAGATATGAAACCAAAGTTCCTGCGTTTTCCCGGAGGTAATTTTCTGGAAGGCCCAGACCTTGCAAGTGCCTTTCCGTGGAAATCAACATTGGGACTTATAGAAAACAGACCGGGCCATAAAGGTTCCTGGGGTTATCGTCCGACGGACGGGATGGGTTTGTATGAATTTTTGATGTGGTGTGAGGAAATGGGTGCTGATCCACTTTTAGCGGTTTATGCAGGTTATTCATTAAATGGTGATCATGTCGACGCCGGTCCACTCTTAAAACCTTATGTAGATGATGCATTGGATGAAATTGAATATGTTATAGGTGATGTAAATACCTATTGGGGAGCCAAACGTGCCGCCGACGGCCATCCTGCACCATTCAAGTTAACCTATGTGGAAATCGGCAATGAAGACTGGTTTGACCGAACCAACAGTTATGATGGACGTTTTACCCAGTTCCGTAAAGCTATAGAAGCAAAATATCCTCAACTTACTTGTATTTCAACAATTGCTGATGCACAATATCCTGATTTGAAAGTTACATCCGGTAAAAAACCAGCTGTGTTTGATGAACATTATTACCGCAGTTCATGGGATATGTGGGAAAACGCTTCTCAATATGACTCATATGATCGCAATGGTCCTAAGATTTTTGTTGGAGAATGGGCTACACGTGAAGGTGCACCTACCACAAATCTAAATGCTGCATTGGGTGACGCTGCCTGGATGACGGGTATGGAACGCAATTCGGATATTGTTATCATGTCTTGCTATGCCCCGTTGTTTGTCAATGTAAATACACCTACTGCTACAGCTCCTAAAGCATGGCAATGGGATTCGGATTTGATTGGTTACAATGCGTTGAATAGTTTCGGATCGCCTTCTTATTATGTACAGAAGATGTTTAGTTCTTATCTGGGTGATGTTATTGTGCCTACAACGGCTGAAAACATACCAACTCAGAACAGACCTGCGACTCCTCAAAGACCAAATTCGCAAAATGCTGCACCTGCAAAACCGAAAGCTGTTCCTACTATTTTCTATTCAGCAACGAAAGATGCAAAGACGGGTACCATATATCTTAAAGTTGTGAATACCTTAGGGAAAGTTCAACCTGTTCAAATAAACCTAAAGGGTGTTGGTAAAGTAGCATCCAAAGCAGCAATGGTTGTTATTAAGGGCGCAAAACCTGAAGATACAAATACTATTACAGAGCCAGTGAAGATCGTTCCGATTACTTCAACGGTCAAGGGTGTGGCTCCGACGTTCACACAAAAGCTTGCACCATATTCAGTGACTATCCTTAGCCTGCAAAGCGGGAAATAAGACGTTAGGATTTCTTTGTAATCCTTAATGCAATATATGGTTTTCCGGGAAGTTCAATCAAGCTCTTTCCGGAAAACTGTTTTTTAAGAGGTGTGATGGTCATATTCCATGTGTCTATGATTTCAACATTGAACGTGGCGTTTTCAGGAAGTTGAATGATTGTGCTGTGTGGCTGTGCATCATTGAAATAGGCCAGGTAGAATTCTTTATCAATTCCAATGGCGGAGAAAGGCATCCAGGTGAACAGGTTTATAGGCTTTAGTTTGGGAGGAGCAGATTCAATAATTTTCCGGAGGAAGAGAATGCGTTCCGGACTTTCACCCCGAAGGACACCACCTTTGGACCACCATAGGATATCCGAGGATTCTCCCGGATTCTTGACAGGATTTTCAGTGACATAGGTTTCCCCATGGCCCACATATCCACCATTCATAATTCCCCTCCAAAACTTTTCGGTCATAGATTGCGGCGTCATATTGCCCCAGGACCAGGGAATGTTGCCTTCGTACCGACATTCATCGAAGATGATGGGTTTCTTGTATTTTGCCCTGTATTCCTTGGCTTTGTAGGTGTCTTCTCCCTGAATACTGGCATGTGTGATCAGTGGGTTGGTGTGGTCGTAAATCCGGGGGCCGTTGTGGATGCTGATGAGGTGGTGGAAGACGTCCTTTTTTGCGAATTGACTGATGTAGTAATCCCAGTCGCTGAGTTTTTTGGCACTCATGTAGTCGTATTCGTTGGCCATACTCCACCAAACATTCTTGTAGGCGGCAAAACGTGCTATGATATAATTGATGTATAGATCATCCGTCTCTCGGTTCATACTACAGAAACCCCACCTGTCGTATGGGTGGAAAACGATGAGATCGGCTTCGATGCCCAGTGAGTCCAACTGACCTATCCGTTTCTCAATGTTTTGAAAGAAGACAGGATTCAGGCGGGTATAATTCCAATTTTTGGGCGGGGTGCCTTCAAAAGGATAGAACAAGGGCTCGTTGTGGTTCCAATCGTAGCTTTTTGGGAAAATACACATTCGTATTTTATTGAAATATCCTTTTGACAGGGTCTGAAGAGTTAACTCTGCCAGGCTATCGCCTTGATGTACCCAACCGTAACAGGTCGTTCCAAAGGAATGGTGTGGCGTGCCGTCTGCATAGGCAAAATATAAGGTGTCTTTTACAGCGACAGGCCCGTGGTTGTTTTTGCTGGCAGATGTGCAGGTGAAGACACCCTTCTTCTTGTTCAATGATTTGATGTTGCTGAATGTCTGGTAGCTCCATTTTCCTTCTTTTTGCGGCATAAAGCGGATTTTATAAACGCCATTGCCATCATAAAAACCTGAGACCGAAAGCGTATCCTTCATGTGAATAAATTTGCCTCCTATTCTGGCATCAATGAACGGATTTCCGGTATCTGGACCCTTGAGGGTTAGCTCGAATATTTTCCATTTCTCGACGGATTGTTGTGCAAATACGGAAAAACCTGAAAAGAATAAAATGAAGAATATGCTTTTTAGTTTCATGGTTAAAGATTGATGATTTTCATACAGATTATCGAGTTTAAACAAAAATACAATCTTTTTACGAGTTCGGTACAAAGCGCTTTAATATTTACAGCGGAATGCCTTTTTTCTCTGTCTTTCAATCGCCACCTTTATTTATTTTCCATATTTCAGGCCATCTTGAACCAATACGAACAAAAAAAATTGCTACATTGCCGCATTTTGAGGAAATTTGCTCTGTAAATAGCCGTTACCTATATATCTAATTAATAAAAATGAAAAAAGTAATTATTTTATTGTCGACTGCATTCATCGTTTTTGGATGTAAGGTCAATAACTTTACAACGTTCACCAACCCAATAATCAATGCAGATGTACCTGATTTGTCGGCAACAAGATGCGGAGATTATTTTTATTTGATAAGTACTACTATGCACCTGATGCCAGGTGCTCCAGTAATGAAATCAAAAGATTTGGTACACTGGGATATGGCAAGTTATGTTTTTGATTGTCTCACTGATAATTTAAAATACGACTTGCTGAATGGCAGTGTATATGGAAGAGGACAGTGGGCTTCTTCTCTCCGTTACAATAAAGGGAAATTTTATGTGCTTTTTTCTCCCAATGACGAACCATACAAAGCATATATTTACTCAACAACCAATCCGAGAAGCGGAAAATGGGACTTGATCTCCAGAACACAACATTTCCACGATGCAAGTCTTTTTTTTGACGATGACGACAGAGTCTACGTATTCTCAGGAACAGGTTCACTCATAGAACTTAAAAGCGACCTCTCGGATGTAAAACCAGATGGTGTAAACATGCATATTTTTGAACGGGATGCAGAAGAAACCGGATTACTCGAAGGAAGTCAGGTTGTTAAATACAATGGTAAATATTACTTGCTTATGGTTTCCTGGCCGGAAAATGGAAAACGCAGACAAGTTTGTTTTCGGGCAAATAAGATTACCGGTCCATATGAGAAGAAAGTCATACTGGAGGACAACTTCGAAGGATTCCCCTATGCCGGACAAGGATGTCTTGTTGATGATAAAAACGGGAATTGGTATGGCCTTGTTTTCCAGGATCGTGGAGGTATTGGCCGTGTACCTTTGTTGTTACCTTGCCATTGGATAGACGGATGGCCTATCTTAGGCGACAATGGCCGCGTACCATTGACTGGAAAAGTAGCTTTAAAAAGTTATGATACAGGGAATCGAATTGTAGAAAGTGACAACTTCAATATAAATGGATTAAATATTAACTGGCAGTGGAACCATAATCCCCAAAATAAATATTGGTCTTTGAAAGAACGTCCAGGTTATCTCAGACTCAAAACAAGCCGAGTAGTTGATGACTTGTATAAAGCGCCCAACACTCTGACTCAGCGTATGGAAGGGCCAAAGTGCAGTGGCGTAGTGGCATTTGACGTGAGTCAAATGAAAGATGGAGATGTTTCTGGCTTTGCAGCATTCAATGGGAATTCAGGACTTTTGTCCATCATTATGGACGGTAATAAGAAATACCTTACTATGTCCACCAATGTGGTAGATTTGGATAGTAAAAAAAAGATACGGGGCGTACAAGTTGAAGAAAAAGCCCGGATAGACCTAACTCAAAACATCATATACCTTCGTATTGACTGTGATTTCAATCTTAACAAAGATTTAGCCACATTTTATTACAGTATTGACAGCAAAGACTGGAAACCCATAGGCACATCTTTTAAAATGGTATTTGATTATTTAAAGCTCTTTATGGGTACCAGATTTGCTATTTTCAACTATGCAACAAAGGCTATCGGAGGTTATGTCGATGTGGACTATTTTAAGTATGATAGGCCAAACAACGACTCATTGAAGGATTCATAAAACACACGCTTACGGCGATAAGGCAATCAATCCGATCATTCTTAACAAATACAATCGGTTTATTACCATATCGCTCTGTTTGCTAAACACTTTCCTATTTTAGTTTAAAAGAATCCATTATTTTCCCCCCAACCTCGCGATACTTTTCAAATTCATCAGCAACACATGTAAAGGTCAAGACATAAGCTTTTTCATTCTTTATCGTGCAATATTGCTGGAATCTCAGCTTGTAAATCCCTTGTTTTGCGGTGTATTGTATATTTTGAAATTCTTGCCCATCGCGGTTTGATCGTTCACATGAAAGTATTTCGGGATCTGCCAGCATCGTCTTAATCTGATTTTCGGATAATAACATATACTGATCCAGTTTCTTGACGGGTTGTCCGGATAAGTCCTGAATTACCAGATTTACATTTTCTCTAAACTTGTCATCCGGCGAACTTAAAGCTGAAAAGATCTGTAGTGTCATGCCCATCCGTCCACTATTATCCAGTGTCCAGGTAGAAGGATATCGAATGGTATACGCATCGGTTGTTACTGTCTTCCAACCATCTGAGCTGTCAGTCGGCACTGGAACCGGCTTCTTCTCTCCACATGACAGCAATCCTAGTACAAATAGCACCAATCCAATCTGTCTAATCTTTTTTGCATTCATAAAGATAGTGTTTTTGTTTTTTATCCAAAATTCCCCCCCATTCTACTATACATCTTTTGAGGACTCCAGTTTAAGTCCTTGCCAAAAAGCATTCTTGTCCATTGGATTGTTTCAACAAATCCGTTTTGTTTTAGAAACTCAAGTCCTTCGATATTATCAATAGGAAGTGCTGCTTTATCCGCTTTGGAATATTTCAATTTCATTAATTCCAAACCAGCCTCATTCGTGTCAGCAGATATTAATCCTTCTTTTAAACCCGGCATGTAGTACCCAACAACATTCCCGTTTTCAATGTATAGCATCGAGCTCTCCAAAATGCCCTTCAATAGCATCTCCCTATTTTCTCCTGATATTACTTTATCCAATTCATAAATAGCAGTACGATACTTTTCATCAAATGGAATCACATTTTTTGAAACAGGACGATCAACCCACGGCTTTTCTTTTTGAAGAAATGAATACTCTGTTACCGTTCTAAATCCTGCCTTTAAATAAACTGGTTTTCCTAAGTCCGTTGCAATAAGCGAACATGTCTGAATCGCATCTTTTTTTATTCTTTCCAATAGTCCGTTTACAATTTGTGAGCCGATGCCATTGTTTCTGTAGTCGCTACCCACAATAATATGAGCTATCCAGCATGTATTTTCATAAGTTATTAATGTTCCGGTTCCAACAATCTTATTGTCTATCGTTGCTTTAAATGGATTGCAAAAAGGCGATTTCAGATAGAATTCAATATCTAAAATAATATCACTCCAACCTTTCGGCTGTAAACCTCTAATTTCTTCTAAGTCGTTAAATGTTACAGATTCTAATGTCATATTTATCATATTTACTACTAACAATCTATGCTGTGTCCCTGATGGTTTGCTGGAACATTCCCTGCCGTTATTGGAATTCCTCTTATATTATCTCAATTATTTTACAGCTTTCTTAATAAAACGTTTTGCCAACCATTTTCGTACTGGTTCGTCATAAAGTTTCAAACAAAAATAAGATATAGTGATGGCTGATAAGATGACTAACAAAGCTACAGGCCAGGCATTGCGCATCTGAATATGATGATCAACAACCCAAGCAGTGAAAATGTATATTAATGGATAATGAGTGATATATATTGGATAAGAGATGTCCCCCAAAAACTTACATGTCTTGGATGCAAAATTCCCTTTCACTTCTCCACTTGCACCAATAAAAACTATCAATGGAAATAGGAATATAATTGATAAAGAGTCATAAAGTCCATTCATCCAAAGATGTTGACTTCCTCCAATCCTTGGCATAGAGAGGATGATAACTATTAACAAGCTGCACCACAAAAATGCATTCTTAATTTGTGTTGGTTTAATACGTGAAAGTAGTAATCCTGCAAAGAATGGATACATCAAACGGGTAAAGCCAATACGTAATTGTGAGGATTCAATAGACCAACCTCCTATTATATCGCCGTTTGGACTGGTAACAGCTAAATGTATCAGGGCACAGCCTGCTATAAAAACCAATATTGCAAGTACCCTATTGGAAAATTTTCTAATGAATAATCCGTATAAAATATTGGCAATATACTCAAAGAAAAGTGACCAGGCAGGCCCATCAAGCGGATGCATCTCTCCCCACCCTCTAATATCCATTGATGTTGGAACAGGAATCAATGTAAAACCTATGAGCATAACAATTAACATCTTCCATACAGGTACCTGACTAATTCCGGGAAACAAATTAGGGGAAGCACTGAAATAAAATCCTATTGCTCCAATAATCATACCCATAATAACCATTGGGTGAAGTCGAATAATACGACGTTTGAAGAAACCGCCCAAAGTCATTTTACCCCAACGGTCATCGTAAGCATAACCGACTACAAAACCAGAAAGAACAAAGAAAAAATCGACAGCCAAGTAACCATGATTTATTATTTGCTTTAGATGATTACCTCCAGAAAAAGCTTCAAAAAGGTGAAAAATGATAACCATAATGGCCGCAACGCCACGAAGTCCATCGAGTATGTCATAGTGGTTTTTAGAATCAGTAAAGACTGAATTTGGGGTGTTCATTGAATTCATTGTTCTTTTTTAGTGTTTATAATTAGTCGTATGAATGCGTTTTTGTTAACATTTATTTCTTGCGCTATTCACCAACTACAAATTGTCAACAAACTTGGACAAATAAGGTACAGCACCTTTCTTCAAATACTCTTATTTGCTTTCTGTTATAGCCATTTTTCACCTTTTCAAAATAAACCTGGAAATTTCTTTCACTAAACCGTCTGCCAGTGGTAAGTTAAAGTTGTTGTAAGTTTCAAGGTTCGCTTCTCTGCCACCATCTACTGTCCTAAAAATATGATTCATTTTGTCAATCAAAACCAATCGAGCTTTTGGATTTGCGTTTAAAAGTCGTTTTGCATTTTCAACAGACACTTGTATGTCATTTGTGCCTTGTACAATAAGAATTGGAATGAGTAATTTCTGTATTTCTATTTGCGGGTCATATTTAAATGCAGAAATGGTGTAAGGTTGCACGCTCAATCTGAATAGAGAATAAAGACTTGGGTCCACATTATTTACCATCTTTCCATTTTTCAAACTATCAATAATGGGATACGTTAAATCCCGAATTTCTTTGGGTTGTGTACTCAATTGTTCTTTTAAAGCTTTATCAATGGATTGTCCGGGACCGGCAATCGAAACAAACTTATCAGTATTGGTTGCAGCAATCATACCTATTAATGAACCTTCACTGTGTCCTATTACGATAACTTTTGAAAAGCGGTTGTCTTTCTTTAATAACTGTATCCACTCCTTTGCATCATTTATATAGTCCTCAAATCGAAGGTCTGATTCACTTTTTGCAGCCCCAATACTTTTTGCAACGCCTCTTTTATCATAGCGCAATGAAGCTATGTTGTTTACAGCCAGTCCATAAGCAAGTTTTTTGTAAGCATTGCATTGCATCACAGATTGATTACAGTCCCTGTCGGTTGGACCAGAACCTGCAATAATCAATGCCACAGGAATTTTTGAAAACTTTTTAGGTGTTGTCAATGTACCAAAAATTTGTCCACTCTTTGTTTGTAAAATGATTTCTGTTTCTATAAAAGCGGTGTCTTTAATGTCAGAAGCCCTTATTACTTTTTCTCTGGATAAATTCATCAGAAACGATTGACCAGCCTGCTTAAACGTACCAACCACGATACCGGTGCTATCCAGTTTTCCTGTGTATTCAAATTGTGAGGAAGGTTGTTCGACAGTCAATACCGACTTTTCGAAAATGGTTCTACTTATTGGAATATCATTAGCTCCCTGATCGGGACTGTCCATGATAGCCGAATAGCCCGCATCGGTTTTGTTAATGTGAAATATCAAGCGCAATTGCACACCTTTCACCTTGAGCAAACCGTTCCATTCACCTGTAATATCTTGTCCGAAAGCGATTATCGACAAAAACAATAAAAAACTGATTAAAAGATTTTTTTTCATTTTGCGGTATGTGTTTTAAAATATCTGTTCGTTTTCAAGTGCCCAAGGTGTAAACGATCATTTATAGCAGCCTTGCCCACAACGCCCGAGGTATACCCATAGATGTTATGCTTTCATAGTTATTTTAGTTCTTTCTCCATAACCTTGTCAAACCGACTATTCATGCAAGCACTAAGGTTTGTCGTTATAAAGGTTAAAATCCTTGTCGAATAAACAATTTAGCGTCAATCATAAATGGGACTTATTCGTCCCGTTTATGGTCACATATCCGTCTCTTCCTTGAGTTTTAGCATCGTCAAATGACCAATAATTTTTATCGCCAGTCCCATTATAATATTTCCCTTTTATCAATGTAACATTTGGAAATAATTCATTGTCCTCAAATAATTGTGCTTTACTTGTTGCTGGGTACAATGAAATGATTAATCCAATTATGAACGAATATTTATTGCTCTTTTCATCTTGTTAAATTGGCTATTCCTTTCTGACTTTCACTGTTATTGTTTGCAATTATTGCATTTACTGCCATTCAACAGCAATCCAGGGAATTAAAAAAACAATGAACCCTATCAAAAAGAAAATGGTTCGAATCCAAAATTCCCTGGTTTTATAACTTGAGAAAATAGGCTGCAAAATAAATATCCTGACAATCCAGAATAGAACGATTAGTGTCAAGATTGCCCTGCCCATTTGAGTTGATAGAATCTCTTTTGCATAAAACACTGGAATATAGGAAAGTATCAACCAAAACAGCAAAGTGCAAGTATTTGAAAGATACATGGTATTCTTTATCTTTATCTTTTTGTCAGCAGGCAGTTCCTTAAGATTTTCTTTCCAATGGAACGTTTTAGGAAAAAATAGATGTGAGAAAGCACATATTAAATGAAAGACTCCTCCGATTTGGATTAACAGTACATAATTCATGTGAATTTCCTTTAATGTGTTCGTGCTAAGATAAAAAATGGACAGGCCGGCGCGAGTGTCCTATGCGTTTCAAATAAAGATTAGAAATAGGAAATTTAAAGAGTATTCTCCAAAATCTATTTCTTCTCAGTTAGAGAGAAACCAATCCGTTTTCTCTGAGTTTGTTCACTGTTCTGTTCCAGTTGTTTTTTTATAGCAAGCTCCGATAATGCCAAATAGATTTCATCCAATGAATTTTGTGTATCCTCACTCAGCTCATTGACGGTTTTCAGGTTTTCTTCGCTCCGTTCTTCCAATGCCTGTATTTTGTCTTTGAGTGACGCAAAATCTTGATATGTTGGAGTCTGAAGAACATACTGGCGCATATAAACAAAAGCTCTCATTATGTTTATGTTCACTTGGACAGCTGTTGGAGACCTCAGGACACCAGAAAGCATTGCGACACCTTCTTGTGTAAAGACGAATGGCATTGTTGGGCTGTGTTTCACGGTTGCCGGCAACTTATCGCAATTTGCGACAAGTTCCTTCCATTCCTCTTTTTTAAGTTCAAACATAAAATCTGGTGGAAATCGATCCAAGTTGCGTCTTACTTGCTCTTTAAGCCTTCTTGTTTCAATTCCATACATCCCGGCAAGGTCAAAATCAAACATAACCTGACTACCTCGAATCTCGTATATCCGGTCTTGAATAACTACAGTTTTCATAATCTATTGTGTCAACTTTTTTCCATTTAATACGATCAAGCATTTGAAAAAACGTTCTTTTGAAGAAGAAAGTTGACAGCAAAGTTATTAATAATATCGCACATATACATTAATAAATTGCTTCTTAATATATTTAGATTTATGTTTTTTAAAAAGCTTGCAAAATAAAGAAGAACCTGCAAAAATCAGTGCTCTATGAAATATAAAAGAAGATCACCTTGGTAAGTCCGACCGACAGGCCGTTCTACCAAGGTGATTTAAAAAGAGTGCAAAACAAAACCAGAGGATATATATTCTTGTCAAATAAATTTGAATGCCTGGCTCAGGTCATCAATAATATCATCAATATATTCCGTACCAATACTCAAACGTACGGTGCTCTGATGAATCCCCTGATCTTCGAGTTCAGCCGCACTGAGCTGACTGTGAGTCGTACTTGCCGGATGAATGACCAAACTTTTTACATCAGCGACATTTGCCAGAAGCGAAAATATCTCCAGATGATCAATAAAGGTCTGTGCTTCTTTCTCGCCACCTTTCACATCGAATGTAAAGATAGAACCAGCTCCATTGGGGAAATAACGCTTGTAAAGTTTGTGATTGGGATGATCGTGTAAAGCAGGGTGATTAACCTTTGCTACTTTCGGATGATGACTCAGATAATCAACAACCTTTAAAGCATTCGAAACATGACGCTCAACACGTAATGACAAGGTCTCCAAACCTTGCAGCAGAAGGAAGGCATTGAATGGACTGAGGGTGGAACCCGTATCGCGCAACAGGACGGCACGGATACGTGTAACATAAGCGGCTTTACCTGCAGCATCTACAAAACGAACTCCATGATAACTTGGCTCCGGTTCTGTGAGCTGAGGAAATTTACCTGAAGCAACCCAATCGAAATTACCCGAATCAACAATCACTCCACCGAGCGTTGTTCCATGACCACCGATAAACTTGGTAGCACTGTGTACAACAATGTCAGCACCATGTTCAATAGGACGGATCAGGTAAGGTGTTCCGAAGGTGTTGTCGATAATCAGAGGAATGCCGTGTTTGTGAGCAATGGCAGATACAGCTTCAATATCTATGATATTGGAATTTGGATTGCCCAAAGTCTCAATAAACAATGCTTTTGTATTATCCTGAATTGCTTTTTCAAAATTCTGTGGTTCATCCGGATCTACAAACGTTGTTTTTATGCCGTAATTCGTCAAAGTATGTCCGAACAAGTTGAATGAACCGCCGTAGATTGTCTTTGCAGATACAATATGATCGCCAGCTTTTGCGATATTAATAATTGCATAAGTTACAGCTGCCGCACCAGAAGCAACTGCAAGTCCTGCCAATCCTCCTTCCAGAGCAGCTACCCTGTCTTCAAACACGCCTTGTGTTGAATTGGTCAGTCGTCCGTATATATTACCAGCATCACGTAATCCAAAACGAGCGGCTGCGTGCTCTGAATTATGGAACACATAAGATGTTGTTTGATAAATAGGTACAGCACGTGAATCTGTAGCCGGATCGGCTTGCTCTTGTCCAACATGAAGTTGCAAGGTCTCAAAATGAAGTTTTTTCGTTCCCATAATCGTAAGTTTTAGATATATTTTCTGGTGTAAAGATATTTGTATAGAATAGAATATGCAATAAGCTTCTTAAAATCAGAATATAAAACTATATTTGCGTTCAGAACAGATTTATTATTTTGAATCTATTTTCAGATATAAGGTCACAAAGAAAAATATTCTATGAATAAGTTAGATGAAACAGATTTCAGCATCCTTCGTATATTGCAAACGAACTCCAATTTGACGACAAAAGAGTTGGCTGAACGTGTCAATCTAAGCACAACACCTGTTTTCGAGCGGTTAAAAAGACTTGAGAACGAAGGGTACATTAAACGATATATTGCCATTCTCGATGCCGACAAATTGCATTGTGGCTTTATCGTTTTCTGCCAAATAAAACTGAAACAGGTCAACCAGCAGATTGCACATGAATTTACTGATGCAATCAATGCGATGCCCGAAGTAGCCGAGTGCTATAATACCTCGGGAGAGTTTGATTATCTGCTGAAGATCAGAGTAACCGACATGGAAGCTTATCGCAAGTTTATCATGGAGCGCCTCGGCACAGTAAGCAGCCTGGCGTCACTACAAAGTATTTTTGTTATGGATGAAACAAAGTATGTATATGGTCTCAATCTGGGGAAATCATGAAAGAATAAATGATGTTCAGTTATTAATTGTAATTTTGCATATATGTATAAAAATAAATTATATAGAACTGCACTTTTATCGTCTCCTATCATGGCAGCCTTTGAGTTGTCACCGATTTTTTTTCTGCAAACATACGGATATCCACTGAATTTTTGGTTTTCATTTGCCACTATGACCATACTATCAGTGGTTATTTGGGGGGTGAATATTTACGTGATGAATATATGGGTAAAAAGCGGTCGTAAAAACAACACGGAATGGTATGCTCTGAGTTACGTTTTTACCTTACTTATATTTGCATTGTTTTGGGTTGTCTTACATCTTTTTCCAGAATCGGATGATAGTAGAAATAAACCATCGATTATATTTCCTATTATCAATATTTTTACGCTCAACACTATTATATTGATCA
>Ga0302288_1001623_pt1 | contig 14304 bp, 11 predicted proteins | sample III_Fen_N1_1_FD_194549 | JGI IMG/M metagenome (GOLD analysis project Ga0302288, IMG submission 194549) | Peat permafrost microbial communities from Stordalen Mire near Abisko, Sweden - III_Fen_N1_1 | ecosystem: Environmental > Terrestrial > Soil > Wetlands > Permafrost | place: Sweden: Abisko...
TGAATCCATTCTTTGAAGCCCAGGAGCGCATTTTTACCACGTATTCTTTGCTTCGGTGCGCATATTTACGGCTTGATTTGATACCTTCACCGTAGTATAGGTCGCTTTCTGACATGAATACCGTTTGCAGCGTTCCCCACCAACGTTCAATATGTGCTTTACCCTCGGCCTTGGTGGTTTGTGTCATCTCCACGCCCATGCGACGTAGTGAAGTTTCAACGAATAACCATTCGGCTGTATCGTGTCCGGGAAACTTATCGTAACGGAACTCGTAAGGTAGATAACCGGCATTGCGCACGGCCATAGCTAAGGCGTTTGTAATCACTTCTGCGCTTTCGTTGTAGCAATATTCCCATCCAAGTACATGGCCGCTCATTACGTCGCGTACAGCAACGATATAAAGGAATTTGTTTGCGTTTACCTTCTTGCCATCTTTCATCACTATGGCCTTGTGGTCAATGATATTGACACGTGTACCGTCGAGTTCCCAACAGTCGCCGGCATACAGCGCGCCCAATGTGGGTACATAGCTGCGATAGTTGGCATTGTGCCGGCTGTTGTTTCCAAAGCGTTGGCTAATGAGGAATTGACTTTCGGGTTTGCTCATCCATTCCGACACCCAACGAGGTGAAGGCACTTTGGCGATGCTTTCTTGTATGCATTTGCGGGTTAGTTTACGGCTAACCATAGCAGCTGTGTAGTTGTGTTCAGATTTTGCAAGGTCGAGCAACCAATTAAGCACACGGTCATTATTGGTGAACATGGCATGGTTCTCGTTACCACGGTTCTTGGCATATACAAGGTCGGTGATGTGAGTTCCCTGACTGTAGGCTTGCACCTTGTCGCGTAGGTTGCGCCATGTAGCCGGTAAGTATTTGATACTATTCAGCTTTATTTCAGCACATAGTTGTTCAAAAAATACGCTTTTGGAAAAAGAAATATTGTTATTGCGAACATAAATACTTGCTTCGTGAATGACAGCTGCAGAACGTGCTTCATCGTCGCTCATGCCCTTTAAAAATGCTTTAAAGCTGCTGTAAAGTGCTTTAGAAACTATGCTTACAATGTCGTTTTCCACCGTCACGGCATTACTGGCTAGTGTACCTACTTCGGGTAGCTTAGCGGTAGCCGTGCGCGGTAAGTCTGAGTATCTAAAGTAGCAACGGTTAGCGATCGTTTCGTGTGTCCACGATTTCGAGCCTTTAGCGGCTCTCGACTTAGCTACACGTAAATAGTCGTATTTCACGCCACTATTCACTATGTATTCCTGCGAAAGCCACAGGTCGTTGTTATATTTAATTATGTCGGCAGAGTTTAGCATGTGTGTAATTTACTGTTGTTCCTGCCGGGGAATCGAACCCCGGAAAAACCGTTTAGGATAATTGGCTTTCAGCGTTCTTGATTACTTTTGATAATGCATCTGTAATCATTTTATCACTAATTTCTTTTTGCTCAGTTACGTTGTAGGTATCAACTAATTTTTCAATGTTGATATTGATAGTTCGTGCAATGTCGTTTTCTTTGATTACCTCTAGAATTAGGTTCTTGAGTAGATTTCTGAGTAGTTTCATGATTCAAATAGTGTTGTTTGACCGTTAGTATTTTGTTCTTTGGGAGCAAATAACCGTTTGCTTACCGGTGCTTTCAGGTATCGGCTTTCTACATCGATATGTCCGCTTTTTAGGAAGCATTTCACGTCACAAGCGTGTAAGTGTTCTATTGCGCTTTTGGGGTTGTATTTCGCATCTCCGCGCGAAACCATGATAATGCCGAATTTCTTTTTCTTTTTGAACAGGTGAATAAGCTGCTTTAATTGCTCGTAGGTGAATGACATGAACTGCACTGAGTCAATAACCAAGTAGCTGTAATGTCCGCGGCTTATCTTTTCGCACATAGCGTCGAAAGGGACTGATACGGCAATGGTTATCTTTTTGCTGCTTATCTCAAAGTCGTTCACCCGGTCTTGTAGTGTTTTGTTGTCACGTTCCTCGTGTGAGTTGTAAAGGACTTTGCCATGTTTTGAAAGTTCCTCGCATAGTTGCAGTACTAAAACTGATTTACCACAGCCTGAGCGGCCATATACCATCATTACGAATTTGGTTTGCATTATTCCAAATAGCGTGTTGTAACGTTCGCCCAGGTCTACGGTTTCGTACTTCTTAGCTTTCAACTGGCCAATGCTTAAATAGCGATGTGTGTTTGCTGTTATTGCCATTGCTTAAAAGATTAGTTTGATGAGTATTCGAATAAAAAATGAACCAAAATAGATAGCCGGGATAATTACTGAGGCGATTTGAATAGGGTGCTTTTTGAGCTGAATTACTAAATGTTTCATTCCGTTTCGTTTTTAATTGGTTTTCCATACTTCGCTTTCGCGGTTGTCATGATACGCAGATAGGTAGGGTCATCGCCTCCCCTCTTTAGGGCTTCTTTCACCGTGTTTCGGTGCAAGCCCAGTAGTTTTGCTACACTTGTTTTCCAACCGTGTGGAAGCGTTGGTGGTAGCTCTAAGTTGATAATAGTTGTGCTCATTGGTTTAAAAATTTGTTTGTTCCCGCTCAGGTCTCGAACCTGTTGTAAGCCCTATGCCATTGAGAGTGTGGCAGCGCTTTGCAGGTAAATTATTTAGTCCTGTATTTGCGTGATGTAAAATTCAATAAGTGATGCTATCCGGTTGCGAACTCTACCATTTTCAACCCTCAGCAGTTCGCGGTAAGCTAGGTTTTGGAAGGTAAGGCCTAGCTCCATATTGCTTTCGGCCTTGTAGCGCACCACAGCTTGCCGTTGTGTTTGCTGTTGCTCCATTTCGCGTAGTATCAACTTCTCTGCCCAGCACCGAAATTGCTTTGCCTGATTGCTCTTTATAAAGAAACCCAAGCGAATGATACCGGCTTTTGTCCAGTAGACTTGCTTTGTTTGTAAGTTATCGCTGTAACAGTTTGATTTGCAGCGACCGTCCGTTTTTCTGACGGTCGGTGCTGAGCTTGTCAGAAAATGCTCTCCTTCAATTAATTCATCCATGTTGTGCCGTTTGTGTTCGCGGATAGTCGATGCTTTCACACCATATCCTTTTGCCACGTCCTCTGTTGGCATCATAAAGCCGTAGGTAATGTTAGGTATTACCTGAACACTAAGCCCGTCAGCTATTTGTAAATTCATTGTTTTCATTGTGTTTGCCTTTTTATAAATAATGTATATCTTTGCGCTGTTGTCAATATGAACAACGGTGGCAAAGATACTAAATAATTATTGAGTAATGCAAGAAAATACTACAGAAATATTCAGTATTAATCAAAGATTTTTCAAAGTCCTTGATTTTTACGGACATACACGCTATAAATTCTCTAAGGACACTGGCGTTTCAGAGGCTGTATTGCTCAATATGTTTAAAGGAAAGAACAAAGCAAGCATCGATGTTATTGAGGCATTACTAAATAATTATAAAGCAATTAGTGCGGATTGGTTGATTATAGGCGATGGCAATATGTTGAAGAATGCTGCACAAGATGTTTCGGTAGCAGCTTCACCAACTGAAAATTATAAGAATGGCGATAAATACGTATTGCAGATAGAGAAAGAGAATAGAAGATTGCTAGCTGACAATGATAGAAAACAGGAGATAATAGAAGGCTTTATGAATGGAGATATCATCATAAAAAAAGACACTGGCTAAATGCTTCAAGCTGAAATACAAACACTTAAAATATGAACATGAAGAAATTTGAACAAAAGAAATGGAACGATATGAGTCCAGAAGAAAAGAAAAAAGAACTAAAGAGGACTTTGATTACATTTGCTATTGCAATTCCAATCATTCTATTTGGACTTAGCAAATGCGAGGATAGTAAAAAGGATTACGATGACCTAACAACTTCAGCGCAGGTATACGCAGATGATTTACTAGTACAGCAGCTAAAGCATCCAGATGGTTGGGAGTATGAGCGTAAGCAGATAGATAGGCTAGATAGCGTTACTTATAAGCTCACAGCTGTTGTTTTGGCTAAGAATGGTTTTGGTGTACGTGGGCGGATGATATATAACATCAAGCTAGAGTTTATCGGGTCTAAAAAGGACTCATACAGCAGCCCACAGAACCCGGGCAACTGGCATATACTATCTAATGAATTGGTGCAGTAAAGGCTTCCAAACCTCATATAAATGTAAAGGCCTCAAGTGAGGCCTTTTTTTTGCGATTATGATAACAAAAGTGCATACATTGAACTGCAAAATGATAACGGATTGTGCATGCATTGAACTGCCGATTGATAACAAAAGGCGATTAGTTAAATGCTTGTATTGAAGTGCCGATTAATAATATCATTGTAAATTGGGCTGATTTTTATCAGGTAATCAATAACTGTAACACAGTGTTGAAATTTGCACCTGGAGTACAAAAATTAGATGGCACATTTACCGACAAACAATTAAAAGAATACGAAGCAGAAGCTCTTACAGTTAGAGCCATGATGTATTTCTATCTGGTTCGGTCTTTCAAAGATGTGCCTTTGGTGACGGATGCTTCTGTTTCTGACGATCAAAACTATGCTATTGCTAAAACACCCGGTGCAGAAATATTAGACACGCTGGTTCGCGATTTGAAGATAGCGGTTGTGAACGCACCATTATCCTATAGCTCTACAGCAAAAAACAAAAGCCGTATCACAGCTAACGCAGCAAAGACTTTATTAGCGGACATTTATTTATGGCAAGAAAATTACATTGAGTGTAATAGACTCTGTCAGGAAGTGATTGGTTCGGGTATGTACAGCATGATTCCGGTGGCGACCTCACCCTTTGAAATTAAAGATAACGGAGGAACAGTTGTTGACGTCGTAACTATTCCAAGTGAATCGGATGCTGAAAAAATGTTTACTCAATCTTATGTAACCGGTAATAGTGTAGAATCAATCTTTGAATTACCGTTTACCACTATCAAACAAAATCCATTCTACTCACTTTTGGGCCCAACTATCAACTACCTTAAACCAAGAACTGATATAGTGGAAGATTTAATTTTCCCGGCAACCATATATCAAGGCGATGCCAGAGATGCAGTAGATGTAAGAGGTTCGGGCTGTTCATACAAAGGAGGGCTTATTTGGAAGTATATAGGTACCAGTAGAAGTAATATTCTACGTACATCCACTAACTATACTGCACCCTGGATTATCTACAAATACTCCGACGTCTTACTTATGAAGGCAGAAGCATTAAATCAATTGGGATTAATGACAAGTAGTGACGCTGAGAAACAAGCCTATTATAAAGCTGCAACAGATGCCATGGGCATTGTAAGAACAGCTAGAAATGCTGTCGTAACACCAGAATATAAATACAACGGTGACATCGATGGAGCATCACTTGAAAAATCAATCCTAAATGAACGTGCACGCGAATTCGCATACGAAGGTAAGCGTTGGTATGATGTGCTTCGATTCGCCAAACGAAATGACTATGCTGGTATCCAGTACCTGTTGGATATGGCAATAAATAGTGCATCTCCAGAGAAACAACAAAGCCTAATTGCTAAGTATAAGGATCCTAAGCGAAATAGTCATTATTGGCCAATATATGAATTTGAATTAGAAGCAAACAAAGCATTAAAACAAAATGAATTTTACGCCAAATAAATTTAATCATGAAAACAAACAATATAAATTTAGGACGCAAAATAAAATCCATACTATTATTTTGCATATCGCTCACATTGTTTAGTTCTTGTCAGGACTACATGCAAGGTAAAACCTTCGTAGTGTCGGACGAAAGAATGATAGATGAATATATTGAGCAGAAAGACACAAGCATGTCAGAATTTCTGAAAGTGGCTGATAAAGCCGGGTTTAGAGGAATGCTCCACGCCTATGGCACCAACACCTGTTTTATTCCAACCAACGAAGCCGTTAATGTGTATTGTCAACGCAAGGGCATTAGTTCATTAGAATCACTGCCCGTTGCTGAATTGGAAAACCTGATTAAATATCATATTGTCAGAGATACCATTAAAACGGTTGATTTTGTGGATGGTCGACTATCTAAAGCAACTATGTTGGGGAAATTTCTAACTACTAAAACTATTCAGTCGGGTGCAACAGACCCTGTACTGCGTGTCAACCGCCAGGCAAATATCGTGAAGGCGAACATACAGGTGGCAAACGGAATTATTCATAAAATTGATTATATATTAACTCCTAACCCAAAAACAGTGGGTGAAATGATTGATCAATTACCGGATACTTATTCATTGTTTAAATCTATAATGAAAGAAACCAAGTTGACCGACACTTTGACTATCAATAACGGAAAAGATCAGTGGTACACCGTTCTCTTACAAAGTAACGCAGCTTTTGCTACAGCTAATGTGACTGACAAAGCAACTTTATTAGCTAAAATGAGATTGGCACAGCCCGATATTAAGTCTGACGATCTGTTGCTGTTAATGTATGCAAAATACCACTGCATTAACCGCTTGGCCTACGCTGCCGACTTATCGTTGTCGAGTTCAGAATTAACACTAGCAACTAATCAGGTAGTTACTTTCAAAGCGAAACAAGCTTCGCTGATTTTAAATGAATATCAATCGTTGACTAAATTTGAAGCCGGAGTTAACGTAGACAAAAATTCTGAATGGACTGACATGAGCTGTAGCAACGGTGCTATGATTGACCTGAGCGGTTATATTCAACCCGTGAAACGTGGAGCTGAAGCGGTTTACTGGGAACTCTCTGATCAACCGGAGATTAAAAAATTAAAAGAATACAGAAAGCCGGGTGCATTCGTATCATTCCAACCGGGTGAATTGTCTGAACTTAATTTTGGAGGTGCCAATGGACCTTATATAGCCTATAGAGTGGATCCAGCCTATACTGATAAAGTTCAGTATGTACACCTTGATTATCTGGCCATTAAATTCTATACAAGTATCGTTAAATGGATGGAATTCAAAACACCTGTGCTCACAGAAGGAGTCTACAATGTGTGGATTTGCTGGCGTGCTAATCCATCTGGCGGAAAGTTCAAAGGAACATTTATGCAAGAAGGTAAAGAGGATCAACCGCTGTCGAATGTAATTAATATTACAGATTACTTTACACCTGGCAATACCCCTGAAGTAAATTTCAGTCTGGGCACCAAACAGTATAATGCAAAGAAGCCTAAAGGAGAATTCAACAGTAAACTAATGGGCGTGATCAAAGTTGATTATACAGGTCGTCATATTTTAAGATTAGATGTTGCGGGTGGTGGTAAAAATGCTGAAATTGGATTTGATATGATCCAATTTATCCCCGTGGAGCAAGACCAATTATGGCCACAATTTGATATAGAGGGCACATCAATTTATCCGGGAACTCCATGCGAGCAAATTGCACCCTCTTCACAACCTTGTAAATAGAAAAAATCACTCATCGAAAAAAAATACAATTAAATTATGAATTGCAACTATAAATTTAAACGCATTTTCATACTTCCACTCCTTGCCATCAGCTTTTTGGCAACCGGTTGTTATGAATCGATGTGGGACGACCATGTTGAAAAAGAAAAATTGCTGAACAGTAATCTTGTCCAAGTGATTAACACAAAATCTGAATTATCTGTTTTTTCAATACTTCTGAAAAAAACAGGATACGATAAAGTATTGGAATCGCCAAACAGTTATACCGTTTTTGCACCGACAAATGAGGCCTGGAACGGAGTGGACACAACAAATGCTGACCAAGTTCGTAAATTAATAAGTACGCTGATTGTGTATAAATCATACCAAACGAAGGATGCCGAATTATTTACATCGGTAAAAGCCATCAACGGGAAGAACATTTTTTACGACGAAGCTTCCAAAACCTTTAATGGAGCCAAAATTACAACTCCAGATGTGGTGGTAGGCAACGGTGTGATTCAAATAGTGGATAAAGTGCTTGAAAGACGAAACAATATATGGGAGTATCTTTCAGAAAACACCGGCTATTCACAATACAGCTTTATCAAAAGTATGGATGCAAAGGTAATGGATAAGGAAAAGAGTATTGCCATTGGTGTAATTCCTTCAACCGGAGAAACCAAATACGATACCGTGTGGAAAAACACTAATCCATTCCTCCAGGCATATCCTTTAAACAGTGAGGATTCAGTGTTTACCTACGTGGTAGTTGAGAACAGCGGATTTGACCTCTTGTATAACAAGTATAAGAAATACTTTACTCAATCCACTGCAGCAAAAACGGATTCAACAACCCGTTACAATGTATGTCAGGACTTTGTATTTAAAGGCATTGTGGACATTACCAAATTCGATACGCTGGTGAATGTAAATGGAGTAAAAGTACCTTTTAAAAACGTGCAGATATCAAAATCATACAACACATCAAATGGACGTGTTTATGTGATTAATGAATCTAACATCAAATTAAAAGAAAAAATAAAACCAATATATATTGAGGGAGAAGCATTTACCGGAGCAACAGATGCCAACTATGTACTTACCCGATACAAGCGTTGGGCAAGTGGGGAACGCGATGTGGTCTTAGCCTGTGGCGAAACGCAAAAAGACACCCTCAAGCGAAAACTGACTAATGTTAGAGATAGTATCGTAGATAAAACGTATTACATAAACAGTAACTTAGTTGCAAATACAACGAACTTCTATATCGAGTACAAAGCAAAGGTAAACTCTGTCGATTATGATATCTACTATGTGGCATATGATGATATTTCGAGCCATTTCGACTTTACTTATACCTCTAATGGAGTTTACAAAGTTGTTCAAAAGCTATTTGTGTCTATGCCAGGCGAAAAAACGCTAAAATATGGTACTACCGGCAATACACGGGGTGTTGCAAATAATTACTTAACGACACCTACTACGAACAGATGCTTCGTAGGTCAGGGAATGGCAGGTGGTCGCCCAGAGCTGACTAGATTAAAACAGTGGAATTTTGCTGATGCAAGTCAACTCCTTACAACCCCTGTAACTACTCCTGATGCTGTAACACCAGATCCATATCTGATGACTGTTCCAAAAACAGGAGAGTTAACCATGTGGCTCTGTAATACAGCTCGTAGCAACACCGCAAGTAAACAAGGATTGTTATTCCTTGACTATATTGTATTAGTACCAAGAATTAATGAATAGTAACCATATTTCTGAAAACATATGAATCAAATAAAATATTTCATATCGGCCATAGCTTTAGTTGTTGGATTAAGCCATTCGGCTTATGCTCAAAAAGGAGTTTTAGCAGCTAATGTATCTGGTACGGTATACGAATCGGCAACGGGTAAACCCCTGTCGGGAGCTAAAGTATCGATTCTCGGAGTAACTTCTGTTATCACAGGCGATAGTGGAACGTTCACACTCAAAAAGAGTATAAAAGGAGCTTTACTCGAAGTATATGCTCCCGGATTTGCAACTAAGTTAGTGCCAGTTGTAGAAGGAAAAGATATAAAAATCGGGCTTTTAGACGACTCCTTCAAGGGAAAGTATGAAGCCATTATAACTCCTTTCGAAATGCAGAATGCTGCCCATACAACCGGCGCAATGACTACTCACGAAAACAGAGAGGATTATAAACTCGGTGCAACAACTGTTGAAACGGTCATTCAGGGAAATCTCAATGGGGTGAATACTGTATCCCGTTCGGGAGCACCAGGAAGTGGAGCAAACATGTTCATAAATGGGTTTAACTCTTTGAATGCAAATACTCAACCTTTGATTATTGTGGACGGGGTCCAATATGAGAATCAAGCCATCTACTCACTCATCGGCGGGAACTCGTTTTCGACCCTTTCCGATATTGATGTGAAAGATATTGAGAATATTACGGTATTGAAAAGCGGTGCTTCTATCTATGGTTCAAAAGCAGCTAACGGCGTAATCTTGATTAATACCCGACAAGCTAAAGATCCTGCTACTCGTATTAACTTTTACGCATACGCTGGCGTAAACTTTGAGCCAAACACCAAGTATAAAATGATGGATGGCTATAATTACAAAAGTTATTTGAATGATATGATGTCAAGCAAGGGCTTGTCTTCAAATGAAATTCAAGCTTTGCCTTATATTAACTCTACAAAACCGGTTGTTGAAAATTGGGGAATATCAGGTAATAAAGATTATTATCGCTACAACCAATCTACCAATTGGCAAGATGAGACATTTAATAATTCAATTAATCAAAATTATCACCTCAATATTACCGGAGGTAATGATGCTGCCCTTTACTCTATCTCGTTTGGTTATTTAGGTCATGGCGGATTGGTCGACAAAACATCTTTATCGCGTTACACCACCCGTGTAAATGCAAAAATAAAAATGACAGAATGGTTTAAACTGGATGCAAATATGAGTTTTGTGTACTCTGAAAGATCGTTAGCATACGAAGGATTAAACAAAAATTTCAATCCGGTTTATGCAGGTTTAGTAAAGGCACCATTTGAGAGCACCAATGTGTATAATGTATTGGGCGAAAGAGCCCCCAACTTAGAGAATGTAGATATATTCAATATTTCTAACCCGGTGGCTATTATCAACAATGGTTCGGCAACCAATAACCGATTTCGTTTCTTTGGAAAAATGAACGGAATCATTACGTTATCTAAGGATCTAACTGCAAACGTATTGATTGGGCTCACTACTGATAAAGTATCTGAGAAAGTATTTATGCCTCAAGCAGGTGTCTACCATACACCACTGCCTGACGCTGCAATTACAAATGAATCACAACAACTAAGAAATAATTTCTTTCAGGTTAATACCGATGCACGCTTAACTTACCAACATTTATTTGATTATATACACAATGTTTCCGTTCATTTGGGAACTCGTTTTCAAGCAAGTAAATCAGAACTTGATTGGGGGAAAGCCTACAACAGTGCTAGTGATGAGATGAAGGCCTTACAATATGGCTATTCTACCTTGGCTCAAATTGGAGGTTCATTGGGAACATGGAATACCATATCAAACTATTTGAATGCTGATTATAGCTACGCGAATCGTCTTTTCTTATCTGTAAATGCAGCTTTAGATGGCTCTTCCCGATTTGGTAAAAATGCAGGTGGATTCAACATGTTCAACAATAAATTTGCATTCTTCCCCTCAGTTGATGGAGCCTGGTTGATGACATCGGAGAACTTTATGAAGAACCAACACACTTTTGATGTTTTGAAATTAAGAGCCGGTTTCTCACTTACCGGTAATGACGATATTGGCAATTATTCTGCAAGAGACTACTACGTTCCTCAAGGGTTACTCGGAGCATACGGTCTGGTGAGAGGAAATATACCCAATTCGCAGTTACAATGGGAAACAACCCGAAAAGGTAATATTGGAGTTGATGCCTCATTCCTAAAAGAAAGATTAAATCTTAGCATTGATGTATATACAAGCCAAACAATAGATTTGATTAATATTCGAAATTTGGCGTCTGCATCAGGACTTGGCGTTTCTATTTCTAATGATGGTTCGTTACGAAATAAAGGAATAGATTTAAATGTTAGCGGCAGAATTATTGACCGTAAAAACTTTAAATGGGACATGGGGCTAACGGTTTCTATGAACAAAAACAGATTATCGGCAAGATCAACTGACGAATCGTTTACAACCATCGATGGAGCTGTGATCAGAACAAAAGTAGGATCACCACTAGGTCAGTTTTATGGTTACAAAACAGATGGGGTATTCAGCACACAAGCAGAGGCAACATCTGCAAATTTAAAAATAAAAAATACAGATGGTACCGTACTTCCTTTTGCTGCCGGAGATGTAAAGTTTGTTGACCAAAGCGTAAATGGTGCAAAAGATGGCATTATTAACGAAAACGATATGGTGGTGATAGGAAATCCAACACCTGACTATTATGGTGCTATCACCAGTAAACTTCAATGGAAACGGTTTACGCTTGATGCATTGTTCACTTATTCCATTGGAAACGATGTTTACAATGCGTTAAGAGCTAATCTTGAATCATTATCGGGAACAGATAATCAAACGATAGCCGCTACTTACCGTTGGAAATACAACGGACAAGTAACAAACACTCCAAAAGCAGCTTGGAGCGACCCAATGGGGAATGCGCGTTTCTCTGACCGCTGGATAGAAGACGGATCATATCTTCGTGTTAAAAGTGTGACACTCGCTTATGACTTTAAAGTAAAAACCGGATTTATAAATAGTGCTCAAATTTACGTTACCGGCAATAATTTATTGACGCTTACCAAATACCTGGGATATGACCCTGAATTTAGCACTAGTTCAAATCCATTAAGCTACGGAATTGACAATGGGGTTTCTCCTCAGCCACGTTCTGTCCTATTTGGAGTTAAAATTGGTTTGTAATAATAGTATGAAAACAAAAAATGACTCACTTATGAAATATCTTAATAAAATCACAGGTATAGTTCTATGTACACTTTTGCTATCAGCCCTGTCATCATGCCAGGATATGTTGAATACGGATGCAAAAGAAGTTGTAGAAGCAAAAGATAACTATCAGAATGTATATGATGTTGATAATGCCCTATGGGGACTATACGGAAAAGTATCCAAATTGGCCGAAAACGTGGTTGTTTTGAACGAATTACGTGCCGACTTAATGGATGTAACACCCAATTCCACCTTAGATCAGGTCGAAATAAACAATCACACGGAAACTAGTGATAACTCTTATTGCAACCCGACCGCTTTTTATGAGGTGATCCTTAATGCGAACACGATTCAAACCAATCTGAATAAAATGTTGGCTGAAAAGAAAATATCTAAAGAAAACTATGACCCCAGATACTCGGATGTAGTAGCCATTAGAACCTGGGTTTATCTGCAAATGGGCATTCAGTTTAAAGAAGTTCCTTATGTAACCAATTCTTTAGAATCATTGGATGCATTGAATGACTCTGCTAATTTTCCAAAAAAATCATTAGATCAATTGATTCCTCAACTGATTTCGGATATGGAAAGTTTGCCAACTTTAGAAATAAATACACTTTCATCGTTCTACGATAAAACCATTTCCGACAATAACAAATCATTTTTCATGAACCTACAATTTGCCGACAAGCACATTATTTTAGGAGATTTGTATTTATGGAATGACCAGTTTGTGCAGGCAGGCACTCAATACAAAGCTTATATGGATGCTGCTGATGCAACATCAAATAAAACAAATATTGAAAATAAAGTGAGCACCTGGGTTTGGGATGGATCAAATGAACCACGTTTCCAGATTTGTTACACACGTTTTAAAGATCAGAATGTAAATTCGTTTAGAAATATGTGGAAAGAAATCTTCATACGCCCTTCTACCGACAATGCAACATCGGGATCAATAGGCTTACAAGACGAAATGATGTGGATGATTAGCTATAGCGGATCATCATTATCTGCAAGCCCATTTATCAAACTTTTTGCAAATACAGGCGAAGGTAAATATCAAATCAAACCTTCGTCGTATGCTATAGACAGTCTTTGGGAAACACAGGTTCAACAATCGAATGGGTTCGTTTTCGATGGACGTGGTAGAGAATCTTCTTTCGACTATGTAAACGGACAACCGGTTGTAATGAAATATCTTTATGATTATTATAACACCTATACTACAGATGCAAACAAGACTATTCATTTGAATTATACCAATATCACAAATCCATATTCTAAACCCGGTAAATGGTTCTTGTATCGTGCTGCTTTGTTACACTTGCGCTATGCAGAAGCTGCCAACAGAGCGGGTTACCCGAGACTTGCTTATGCTTTGTTGAATAATGGAGTAAAAGCCAACTTCGAATGGTTAAGAGCAGATGGTAGCCAGCGTCCTGACAAGGAAGGTATTCAATACAGTAGTTTTAAGCCGACTAGTGATTTAGTTCCTGCAAAACCATATCCTGCACCTTTCTACCTGGATGCTCGTCAAAATGACGCTCCCTATACCTATTTGCGTTCTCCATGGAGAGACAACGGAGGTATTCGTGGACGTGCATTCCTGAATAATATTTCTACACCGGCCTATGTACATGATGGTATTGGAGACGACCATAATGACTCCATTCAATGGATTGAACAATCGTTGATAAAGGAAGCTGCTTTAGAATGTGGATTCGAAGGTCAACGTTGGGGTGATTTACTTCGTGTTGCTCGTAGAAACAGCAAAGAAGGCAAAGGAGCTGTTGCGACTATTATGAACAATGCTATCGCACATAAGTTTAACGCAGCAAAAACAGCAGCTCCAAGCATAAATGAAAGCAACTTATTCCTTCCAATGAAGAAATAGGAATAGAAAACGCTATAACCGAAAGCCCCATTAAAAAATCACAATGATTTTTTAA
>Ga0302288_1001630_pt1 | contig 14221 bp, 11 predicted proteins | sample III_Fen_N1_1_FD_194549 | JGI IMG/M metagenome (GOLD analysis project Ga0302288, IMG submission 194549) | Peat permafrost microbial communities from Stordalen Mire near Abisko, Sweden - III_Fen_N1_1 | ecosystem: Environmental > Terrestrial > Soil > Wetlands > Permafrost | place: Sweden: Abisko...
AATAGGAATCAACAGCAATAATACGCCAGGCATAGCCATTAATTTTTGCCAAAATATATCAGGATATTACACATTACTCGGCAAAAAACAGCATAAAGATGCGAAAAGTTTGAGGAAACAAATCATCAATGACGCACTTCGCAATCTTGATCATTTTAACACCGAGCAACACCTAGCGCTTCAGTCATTTATTGGTTCTGACACCCACCGCAAAGCGCAATTTGCTAGAAGAGCATCTAAATCGAAACCAATGATCGAAAGATTAAACCGGGCGATAGCTAACAAAGACGTCGACCTCGAGAATGCAATCATTATATCGAGCTGCTATATCGAATACGGCGATACTTTCCGGAACATTGTCAATAAAGACCTAATCTCGGCCTACAACAAGAAGATAAAACAAGTAGCAAAGCGCCACGCCCTAAAAGCAATAATGCTTGGTTATAGTTTTATCCGAGCAGCAAGCGTAAAACGAGTCTATATTGACTCTATTAGGATTACGACACTCGAAATAGTAGTCCAGGAGCTAAAAAGAAATGACATATCAGAGCTAGACATTACGGATATAATCCGTCTTTGCCCTGACAAAATTATCCGGGTTACGCTGGCATCAATAAACAGAGATCGTGATATTCAAAAAATCACAACGTCGATTGATCCATACGAGATAGCTGTCATAGCCACAAGACATAGTAACGACCCTGCCTTTCTTGACATTGCAACCCGTCAAATCCAGGAGCTGGAGTTGACTGGGGTATGGAAAAATAAGCCTTAAATCGAATTATTAAAGCCGCAGGTTTACACCTGCGGTTTTAAATTGACTTAAATTAATAAATATTATAATATTGCAGAAAATGACCGCCTAAAATAGGTAGTCATTTGTATTTTCAAATCCCAAAATATACGAAGATTGAGGTGACAGATTTGAATATTAGTAGATATATTAATAATATCGAAGGTTTTATCGAAACTATAAAAAGGACGGCTGAGTTGAGGTCGCATAGCCGTCGAATAATAGACCTAATTGGCATGGGGCGACTCGACGAAGCTATAAATTTAGCAAACTACGTCGCGACATACAAACCATCTATTAAACAGATTAAACTACTAGTTGATGCCTGCATCGAAAAAATAAAGGGTTCTCAATCGTCGAATAGCAAAAGAGTGGCGCTCGAAATAGGCTATCGCTTTTGTAAAGAATTTAACAGGAAGTTAATAAACGTCGATCTAATTGAGCAAGAAGTTGCAAATTGTACAGTATCACTGCTAAACCAACCACTCGTTAAAATCGATGATTTAAAATTTATTACAGAGAATCAAACTAATACTTCAATCGAAACAATTCGCTTAAAATCAAACCAAAACTTTTTTATAAGTCGTCAATCCAGCTAAGTATATTTGAAAGATTAAGCCACAAGCAAAAAACTTGTGGCTTTTTTAATACAATTGACATTTACACATAAAAGTGTTACAATAAAAGTAGTTTAGATGTCCTAAACGTTCTTTTTGAAGGAGTTGTTATTCTTGGCGGATATAGACGATTCACGTCCGGCATATAAATTCGTAACGGAAATAGAGGTTATCGTTAACCGTTATGAGCATTGCCCAGATAAAGGCCCAAGGTCGGATGCGATACGAACATATTGCCGGGATATCAACCGGATATATATCGATTTCGCATCTAAACCGGCAAATTTGTCACCACTTTTATGCTTTTACGAAGCATGCAAATACGATTGCCCTGCTCGTAAAGAGGTCCTAACGAAGATAGGAATTCTATTTTCGAGAATGATCAAGTCGTGTAATACCAAAGAGGAGTTGTTAAAACTTCAAGAAAATCTTAGTAAATATCCAAGTTTTAACGGAAGCAACGAAGAATCGCAACTATCTAGTGCTATTATTTATTTTGATGAGCGACAAGCCAAGAAATACATGAAATAGCAACCGCCCATGGCCATCAGTTTACACTGGTGGCCACATTTATTTGGAATACATTATTGCAAACGAAATTCTTCATACTCAGCAGTGTTTACCATTGACTTTTTATAGTATTTATGCTAATATACAAACAACTATTAGTCGAATTTCGATAGATAGTCGGACCTAAAATCTTTATTATAAAAGGGGATATGAATTGTGAATAAGCCAGTCACAAAAACCTATCAAGAGGCGCTTAGGGAAATAACATTAGCTAAAAGGTTAATGTTAAAAACTAGACCCGGAACAATCAATCGCAATATGGCGCTTGCTACTCTAGAGGCTACTGAACTTCGGGTTTTCAACGAACTCGTAATTGCCGACACAATGACCGTAACCATCGAGGAGCTGCAAGCATTTTGCGATGCATGCTACTCTGAGGACGCTATCGGTAAAAGAGCGACAGATTACCGCGACGAACTATTAGCCATCGAAATCGATGACGCAAAAACACCTTCGGCGGCCTATGAGGCATTTAAAAAATGTCCAGCCGGAAGTTCATTATCCGTAATAGCATTTACCAAGATGGTCGACCTCACCCCTGATAACGCTGATAAAGCATCATAAAGATTTTCGTCTAACCAGAGCCGCAGCTTAAAAACTGCGGCTCTAATCATATCTATTCACAAAACCGATAAGGCTTATGTTCGCTCTCATGACTTTTCTCTGTTATAATAAACATAAATTATGGCTTCAAAACTTCCTACAGTAGCAATTATCGGTCAGGCGAACGTCGGCAAAAGTTCGCTTTTTAACCGTATGGTCCGTTCACAGCAGGCAATTGTTGCCCGCGAGGCTGGTACCACCCGCGATAACGTCATGGGCCGCGTCGAATATAAAAAACACAATTTCTGGATGGTTGATACCGCCGGACTTAAAGATGCCCAAGACGAATTTGAAGCTTCAATCCAAGAGCAAATCACCGAAGCCGCTGAAGCCGCCGACGTTATCTTAGTCGTCGTTGATAGCAGCCAATATTCCAGCGACCTAGATAAATTCGTCGCTAAAAAAGCCCTTCGCAGCAAAAAGCCAACAATTCTACTTCTAAACAAATCCGACCTAAAAGAGAGCTTACCTGAAAACGAATTTAAACGCCTAGGTATTAGCAAAATCATCCGAACCAGCGCTGAGCACAACCAAGGTATAACTGAAGTCCTCGACGAAGTTATCGCTATGATTCCCGTCGTCAAAGAGGGGATTCCTGATAACATTCTTCGTATTTCTCTAATCGGCCGACCAAATGTCGGTAAAAGCTATCTTTTCAACACTCTTGCCGGCAAACAACAGGCGATTGTTGCTAATATCGCTGGAACAACCCGCGACGTTAATCGCATTTCAGTCCGTTACGGCGATCGAGACATTCAACTGCTAGATACTGCCGGCATGCGCAAGCCAGGCAAGCAAGAAGTCGGCATTGAGAAGTTTAGCGTTTTGCGAACACTATCTGCCATTGAAGAATCTGATGTTTGTTTCCTTCTTATGGATGCTAATGAGCTTAACACCCAGCTAGACCAACGTATTGCTGGCATTATCGACGAAGCCGGCAAAGGCATGGCGATTGTCGTCACTAAATGGGACAGCGTCGAAGGCAAAGATGCCTATACTCGCGACGAAATCGCCCCTAAAATCTCTCGAAACTTCGAATTCACTCCATGGGCACCATTAATCTTCACCAGTAGCGTCACTGGTCAAAACGTTACAAAACTATTTGACCTAGCTATGGATATTGATGACCGCCGCAAGCAAAAGACCAAGACACACACTTTGAACGAAATGCTCCAAAAAAGCATTCAAATGCACCCACCAGCTGGCCTAAAAAACACTCATCCAAAACTTCGCTATATGGTCCAGACCGACACTACGCCACCTTGGTTTGTTATTTACGGCTCTAACCTTAAATTCCTTCACTGGAGCTACAAACGCTATCTAGAGCGCCAATTACGCGAGACCTACAACTATACTGGTACTCCAATCAAATTTAGCTTTATCGACGAAAAGCAGATTAAAGCCAACCGCGAAAAAGAATTACTCGATCAAGGCCTAGCCGTAACTCGAATCGGCAAAAACAAGGACGTTACCAAGCTAAAGACTAAGAAACCAACTTTTAGGCCAGAACGCAGCCGAGCTATCGGCAAAAAAAGAGGCTAGAGATGAAAATTATATTCGCTCAAGGCAACCCCGGAGCAGAATACACCAAATCACGTCATAACATCGGCTTTGTTATTGTCGATAAACTAGCATCCAATTTAGGCTTAAAATGGCAAGATAGTAATAAGTTTAAAGCCTTAGTTGCCGAAACTGTAATTGCCGGTGAAAAAACACTGCTCGTCAAACCCCAGACGTTCTATAACGAAACTGGCCAATCCATCTGTCAAATTATGAGTTTCTATAAACTCGAGCCAATCGATAGTCTGTTAGTAATCCATGATGATTTTGCCTTACCATTTGGAACCATCCGCGTTAGGGATAGCGGCAGCGACGCTGGTAATAACGGTATCAAATCGATTAATTCGTGCATTAACCCAAATTACACTCGAATCCGCATTGGCATTTGGACCGAACTACGCGAAAAAATGAACGACGCCGACTTTGTTTTGGCCAAATTTCACTCTGAAGAATCTAAAAATCTTCAAGATAAAATCGTTCCAAAATCCATCGAACTAATCAACCAGTTTTGGGCCGGACCGCTCGAAAACACCAGTTACAGTACTTTAGAATGAAGAAAACCCGCCATATGGCGGGTTTTTCAGATTTTAGTGTGCATATGGATTTTTTTGACAGATATATTAAGCTTTGATAATAAAACTTCCGTCATCATCAAAAACAATTCTCATATCGTCAATAACAACGCTACGTTCGTCTAAACGCTTCTGCTTTTTTACTAAATATTGTGTTCTAAATATGCCAATAATTGTAGATATTATTCCAAAGAAAGCTGACGACATCCAATACCCATCATTATAATGGCCACCATCTTTGGGCGGCAAATAATTAGTAAGTACGATTATACCCATCAAATAAACAAAACCGACAAAACACATCACGGCGCCATAAGTAGTAAAGAAAGATAAATTCTTATTATCGATGCAACTACTAATGTTTACATATAGGCAGATGAATAAAATTAATGAAAAGGCGATTCTTATGACCGCGAAAAGCAAAGTCTCCATATCATGCACACCAATCTGTCAATATACTCGCGTATCGATTATTTCTAATAGAAACACTGTTTCTAAATATTATCATATTTGTTCAATTTTGTCAATACGCCTACGCTTTAAGAGAGTAATTTAAAAGGCTCCTCAATTAGAGGAGCCTTGGTCTGGGTCTTCGTAGAAATAATATAGCATATTGTCTATATTGAAGATTTCTCCCCAGCGGAAGGAGCGAGTAGCTAGACGTGTAATTGTGCCAAGTTCGACGACTGCTACTGCAATCTTAAATGCCTTAGCCGCCATGACCCAGTCTAAATTAACACCTTTGGCGTCAATCCAAAAACCGAAGATCAAAACAGCAGCCCAGGCGCCAACAATAACAAGTAACACACTCACTAGGAAAAATGCCTTTAATTGCACGTGCCGATCGTTTATTTTTTTCTTAAAATTTACGCCATATCTTCCTTCGGCAAATGAACTTGTATAAGGAAGACGGAAAAGCACGGTTAGCACTATTATTAATGCGAAGACAATGTCGACGTTAGTAAGAACGTTATATATGGACACTTTACATCAGCCACCTTTTAAAATATTCATTGCACATATCTCTACATACAACTAAACAGATATTATCATACTTATGCTAATTTGTCAATGGTACAAAGACAACAGAACCCCCTGCGGGTCCTGTCGCCCGGTCCGCCCCTGTTTTCGAAAATGGATTACCATTTGTCGCAAAACTGGGTGCCGCCCCGCCGGACGCCACCCGTAACTTCTGCCGAAAGCCGCCATTTATCATGGCTCAGAAAATGTCAGGCCTGTGCCCCTGTTTCACTAATGACACCCTGGAGGCCAAGTCCGACAAGGCGCCGGAGCCCTTGTTCGGACCTGGCGTGAAGCACGTGTCTTTAGTGGAATAGGGGCAGAGGCGCAGGAGATATAACCCAAGATTAAAACTAACCACCTATTTTTGGCAATAAAAAAGCGCTCTCAGCAAGGGTGGGCATCGCTGGGAGCGCTATTTTACCCTTTAACCCACCCGTGGGGCAAGCGCAATGATCTCGAGAATATCGCAGACATCCGCTGGTTAAAGGGAAAAATCGTATGCAATGCTTAAATGTAATTAAGGATGGAGGGTAATCTACCTTAAAAACACATTGCACACAACCTAACTTAAAGTTAGAATTATAGGGGGTATAAGGTGCGTTTGGTCAATCTCGCAATATAACCAATCGAAAACAATAGTAGCACGTATTTGACTAAAAGTCAACACTTAGTGACATAAATTCTATGAAAATCAATACAATTTCGCCTCTAGATAAAAAATATACCAAGATACTGGAAACTATTGCGGTTATGCCAAAAAGATTGTACTTTATTGGCAAATTACCGGATAGTCGCAGATTAACAGTAGCAATTGTCGGCACACGCAAGCCTACTAACTACGGTAAAGAGGTAACATATCGCCTGGCAACAGATCTAGCCAAAAGGGGAGTTATTATTATCAGCGGATTAGCCCTTGGAATTGATGCCATCTCGCACCGCGCCGCCCTCGACGCTGGTGGGGTAACACTGGCGGTTCTGGCTAACGGTGTCGATTATATTTATCCTGCCACTAACCAAAATTTAGCCAACGACATTATTAAAAAGGGCGGAGCAATCCTTAGTGAATACGAACCCGGCACCGAGGCCAGAGATTTTCAATTTTTAGAACGAAATCGCATCGTCAGCGGCCTAGCTGACGCAGTTATTGTAACCGAGGCGGCGATTCGCAGCGGCACCATGGCGACAGTGGCGCATGCCTTAGATCAGGGAAAAGAAGTATTTGTGGTACCGGGTAATATTACCAGCCCTCTATCGGCTGGCTGTAATAATTTAATCAAACAGGGCGCGCATCCAATAACCTGCGCCGAAGATATATTGGAAGTTATTGCGCCGGACTTATTACAGCCTCAAGCGATTCTACCGCTAGGCAATAGTCCGTTGGAATCGAAAATAATAGATTTACTACAAAACGGCGTTCGCGATGGCGAAGAGTTACAGATTAAATCCGAAGCTGATGCTAGTACTTTTTCGCAAGCGATAACAATGATGGAAATCTCTGGCACGATCCGCGCCCTTGGTGGAAATCAGTGGGCCCTCAGATAAAAGTTGTAAAAAATAAACATTAGCACTAAGCTATAGATATGAAATTGACTGACATTAACAATAGAAAAATAAACCGTAATGGATTTACAATAGTCGAGCTATTAGTAGTCATCGTTGTTATCGGTATTTTAGCAGCAATTACGATCGTATCTTATACTGGGATATCTCAGAAAGCGATTGCGGTGTCCTTACAGTCGGACTTAAATAATGCAGCTACGAAAATTAAGCTATTTAAGGCGACAAATGATATCTTTCCAGGAAGCATAACAGATTGCCCAAGCCCTGCGCCAACCAACCTCTGTATCGCATCAAGTTCATCAAATAGCTTTACATATACCGCAAATAACGAGAGCTTTTCTTTGTATGACACTAACAATACGACAAACTACAGGATAACTGAGTCCGAAAAAATTCGACAAACTAGCATAGTCTGTCCGATTGGGTTTATTGTCGTGCCCGGCAGTCCAACTTATAGCAAAACCAGCGATTTTTGCGTCATGAAATACGAGGCTAAAGCCGATGACAACGGTGATGGGGTAGGCGATACCAACCATGATACTGGTTTTAATGGCTGGTCAGTATACGACTATCCAATATCGGCAACTCGAAAAATAACTTCAAGTGCCGCTGGTTATCCAATCACAGGTTCAACTCAAATAGTCGCTATAAGTGCGTCTTCAACTGCTAATTTCGTCTACGGTTGCCCAAGCGGTTGCCATTTAATATCCGAGGCCGAATGGATGACTTTGGCACAAAATCTATTATCGGTTCCAAGTAACTGGTCCGGAGGAGCTGTCGGATCTGGTTCTGTCTATATTGGGCATACCGATCTTGACCCAGTTTTGCTACTAGCAGCAAGCCCTAACGACGATGCCGGTTATTACGGCACCAATAACACATCAGGTCCACAGCGCCGTACATTAACCCTGACCAATGGCGAGGTTATTTGGGATTTATCCGGTAACGTCCATGAATGGACATCAGGACAGACGACCGGCGGAGAACCCGGAGTTACAGGCAGCGGTGCCGCTACCCGTGAATTTACGGCCATAACTAACCTTGGTACATTACCAATTAATCCTTTACCTTCTGGTACTGGCATAGCCGGAGCTGGAACTTGGAATGCGACTAACGGCATCGGCAGAATCACAAGCAACGCCGATGAATCAGTGCTAAGGGGCTTTTTACGCAGTAACGACTTTAGCGATGGAGTTAACTCTGGCATATTATCAATTACCATGAGCCTAGCCCCTAGTTATGGCTGGAACGATATAGTCACTGGCTATCGAGTCGCTAAATAATTATTTACATCTGTTTTTTGGACATATATTTATTAATTATGTTTACAAAACAAAACAAGTTGCGTAGTATGGGACTCTGACTATGGGCAAAAATCTAGTAATCGTCGAGTCGCCAGCCAAAGGCAAAACTATCGAGAAGTATCTCGGCAGTGATTTTACGGTGTTATCAAGCGTCGGACACATTCGTGGTATCGCCAAGAAAAACAAAGAGGGCGGTGAGGCAATTGACGTCAATAACGGCTACGAAACAACTTATGAAGTTGATAGTGAAAAATCAAAAATTATTTCTGGGCTTAAAAAAGCCGTCAAAGAAGCCGAAACCGTTTGGCTAGCAACCGATGAAGACCGCGAAGGTGAGGCTATAGCCTGGCATCTTTGTGAAGTCTTAAAACTTGACATTAAAACTACTAAACGTATCGTTTTTCACGAAATTACCAAAGGCGCCATTGAGGAAGCCATTAAACACCCCAGGACTATCGATATGGATTTGGTTCGCGCCCAACAAGCTCGGCAAATCTTGGACCGATTAGTTGGTTTTGAATTATCACCAGTTGTTTGGCGTAAAGTTCCCGGTGGCAAATCGGCTGGACGTGTCCAATCGCCAGCTGTCCGTTTATTAGTCGAACGCGAACGCGAAATCGACAAGTTTAACGGTTCGTTCTCGTTTAAGGTTATAGCCGAATTTAAGCATGAGGGCGACTCCTTACGCGCCGAACTTGCTAACCGCTTCGACACCGAGGAAGAGGCCAAAAGCTTCTTAGAAAGCCTAATTGGAGCTAATTTCAGCGTTTCTAACGTCACGACCAGTCCAGCTACGCGCAATCCAGCCGCACCTTTTACGACCAGTACCCTCCAACAAGAGGCTAATAGCCGCTTAGGTTTTAGCGCCAAATCAACCATGTCTAGCGCTCAAAAGCTTTACCAAGAGGGTAAAATTACCTACATGCGAACCGACTCGGTCATCCTTAGCGGTCAAGCTATTGCAATGGCAACAAATTACATCAAGGAAACGTATGGCGAAAAATATAGCTTAGTTCGCAATTTCAAGACTAAAAGCGCCAGCGCCCAAGAAGCCCACGAAGCTATCCGTCCAACCGACATGGCCCGTGAACGAGCTAGCAGCAACGAATACGAACAGAAATTATATGATCTAATCCGCCGCCGCACACTAGCTAGCCAAATGGCCCCAGCTAAACTCGAAAAGACCGTTATTACTATCTCGATACAGCCAAATCAAGGCAATCAGATATTTGAAGCCAAGGGTGAAGTAATTATCTTTGACGGTTTCTTAAAAGTCTATGGTGCCAGCAAAAAAGATGCTGAAATTTTGCCATCCGTATCATCTGGGGACACGCTAGATCTAGCGTCGGCAAATGCCCGTCAAATCTTTGCCAGGCCGCCAGCCAGATACTCTGAAGGTAGCTTAGTTAAAAAACTCGAAGACCTCGGTATCGGTCGTCCATCAACCTACGCCACGATCATTAACACCGTTCAAGTTCGCGGCTACGCCGAAAAAGGCGAAGGCGAAGGCCAGCCAAGGGATATTATTAGTCTTGACCTTAAAAAGGGTGTAGTGTCACGCGACATCGTCCAAGAAAAAACCGGTTCTGACCGTGGTAAATTAGTTCCAACACCTTCCGGCGAAGTCGTAAGTGATTTCCTTACCAGCCATTTTGAACAAATTGTCGACTATGGTTTTACGGCTAAAGTTGAGGCAAGCTTCGACAAAATTGCCGCAGGTGCTTTAGCACGCAACAAGATGCTTGATGGTTTTTATGTACCATTTCATAAACTTATCGTTAATTCTGGCGGCATCGACCGCAGCACCGTGACAAAAGCCCGCGAAATCGGAATTGACCCAAAAACCGGAAAGCCAATCTTGGCCCGATTTGGTCGCTTTGGACCAATGCTGCAACTGGGAAGTGGCGATGACAAAGAAGATAAACCGACGTTTGCTCCAATGCCCGCTGGAAGCAAAATTGAAAACGTCACGCTCGAACAAGCTCTTCAAGCCTTCAAATTACCACGAATCGTCGGCAAGACCGCTGATGGGGTAGTAATAAAAGCCAACATCGGCCGTTTTGGGCCTTATATTCAAATTGATAAATTATTCGTTAGCATAAAACCGTATGACCCGCAAACCATCACTATCGAAGAAGCCCTAGAGCTGTATAAGGCTAAAATACAGGCTGAAGCCGAGAAGAACATTGCTGACTTTGGCGATGGTATTAAAGTCTTAAAAGGCCGTTTTGGACCATATATCACCGATGGAAGCAAGAACATTAAGATTCCAAAGGGCACCGAACCATCAGAGGTGACTCTAGAACAGGCTAAAGAATTACTCAGAGGCGCTCAGCCTGCAAAAAAAGGCCGTTTTACTCGAAAGAACACTAGTAAAACTGTCAAAACCACCAAACGTAAAAAGGCTTAAACACGTTCCACAACACTATTTACATAGCATGTCTATTACATGATATAATGAACACAGTACACAAAATATTTGACATTATAAAAATATTCTTTTATAATGTTAACAATATCTAATAGAAAAATATGCGGATGGGCAGAAAGACAGACTGGATATTATGAGCGAAAAACCAGAGAGCGAGAAGAAGATTGACTTCCAAACCGCCGTTACCGATATCTTAGCGACTATTGACCAGGAACGTGAACGTGAAATCATCACACGTCGTTTTGGTTTATACGATCGCCGTGAAACTCTCGAACAAATCGGCGAGTTACTTGGTATTACTAGAGAGCGTGTCAGACAGCTTGAAAAAGCAATTCTATCTAAGTTAAAGGCCTCTACTGAAGCTGGCAAAATCCTGGCTGTTGGCACCCTAGAAAAGATGATGATTCGTAAATTATCCGAACTTGGCCGCGTTGCTCGCGTTCAAGATTTGGCTGATGGCCTAATGGGTCATGTTAGTAATCAACGCGAACGATCTCATGTTGCATTTGTTGCAGAATTATCACCAAACCTGACTGTCGTCAATGAAAATGATAATTATTTCCACAGTGTTGGCATCCTTGAATACGGTGATTCTAAAAAAATCTGTAGCGAAGTAGACTCGATTGTTTCAGTTATCCGAAAACATGGCGAACCTCTTTCAATCGAACAATTACACGACATGCTTTCCTATGAACACCCAGACTACGTCCGTGCTTTAGCTAGCGTTTCTAAACTGTTAGCACACCTTAAAGACAGTTGGGGACTAGTAAAATGGCCAACCGTCAATCCAAAGAATATTCGCGACAAAATCTATGTCATCTTGGCCGAAAATGGTAAACCGATGCACTTTTCAGAGATCGCTGGTTCAATCAAAGACAGCAGCTTTAAACGTAAAGATGTTACAACTCAAGCTATCCACAACGAACTAATCAAAGATTCACGCTTTGTTCTAATCGGTCGCGGTATTTACGCCCTTGATACTTGGGGATTTGATCGTGGCACAGTAGCAGATATTATTGCTGATGTTTTGTCAAAATCTGCCGAACCACTTCACCGTGACGAAATCGTCAAGCGCGTCCTAAAAAGCCGCCAAGTTAAAGAAACTACCATCTTATTAAACCTTCAAAGCAAACCACAGTTCAAACGCGTTGCCAAGGCTACATATACTTACGCTCCAAAAACAAACTAACATTGCCAAGTCGCATCTGTAGTGAGACAATGAAAGAGTAATCTATGGGCATTATGTCTTCTATATTTAGCTTCCTATTGCAATGGTATATCTGGATACCAATCGTTATCGTTTTGGTCTTTTTGACATGGAAAAATAACCACAAAAAGGAAGTTATACCGATGGATGTCGAAAGTGACTTGTTGATTCTTGAAATTCCGAAAGCTAATGACAAAAGCGAGCTAGCGGCCGAACAATTATTCGCCAGCCTCCACGGTATATTACGCGACAAAGAAGAATTAAAAATCAACAATGGCGTCCAAGAACACTTAAGTTTTGAAATTGCTTCTATTAATGGCCAAATTCGTTTTTACGTCTGGGTTCCTAGAACATTACGCAGCTTCGTTGAAGGTCAAATCTATTCACAGTATCCAACCGTCCAAATATCCAAAGCTGACGAAGATTACATCATCAACGAATCTAAACACAGTGTCGTATACTCAGCTGAATTAACACTTACCGACAGTGAAATGTTACCGATAAAAACCTTCCAAAACTTCGAAGTTGACCCACTAGCCGGTATTACTGGGGCACTAGCTAAGCTAGAGGCATCAGGCGAAGAGGTTTGGATTCAAATCTTGACACAACCAATTGCTGACAGCTGGCATAAAGATTCCGAATTTTGGATTTCTAGCGTCAAAAAGGGCAAAACATCATTTCTAAATGGTGGATTAATGTCAAACCTACTAAAGTTTGTCAACGCTCTCTGGCAACCACCTGAAGCTTCTAAAGCCGGGGCAAGCGCACCAAAAGAACTATCCGATCGTGATAAGACCCGTATCTCTGAGGCTGAAAAGAAAGCCACGAAATTAGGTTATAAAGTGAAAATTCGCCTCGTTTACATGGGGGATAGTGCCGTCAATGCTAGGTTACGTATGCAAGCTATCGTTGGTACTTTCAAACAGTTCAATAGCACCAATTTGAACGGTTTTAAAATGTCAAACACAAGTTACAAGAACGAGGATTTAGACGGTTATAGAAAACGAACCTTCAATAGTGGGGGATTCGTCCTTAACATCGAAGAGTTAGCCAGCGTCTTTCACTTACCGCATACTAACGTCGAAACCCCTAACGTCGTTTGGGCCAGCACTAAAACCGCCGAGCCACCAGCAAAGCTACCAATAATCACCGGCAATAATGCTATTGATGAAAACATCAGCGCCTTTGGTATGACTAATTTCCGCGGTATCAACCACCAATTCGGCATGTATCGCAGCGACCGTTCAAGGCATGTCTATATCATTGGACAAACTGGCGCCGGTAAAACCGGTACTTTGTCATTATTTGCCCTAAGCGACATATTTCACGGCTATGGTTACGCCATAATCGATCCACACGGAGATTTTGCAGTCGATAATATGCGTTTTATACCTGGCAGCCGCATTAAGGATGTCGTTTACTTTAACCCAGCCGATACAGCTTTCCCAATCGGCTTTAATCCTCTTGAAGTCTATAACCCAACTCAAAAACCGAATATCAGCTCAGAGGTTATTGGCGTATTAAAGCGCATGTTCGGCGAGTCATGGGGACCACGACTCGAATATATCTTGCGCTACACGATTCTAGCCTTATTAGACCGCCCTGAGACCACCATGCTTGATATTTCAAGGATGTTAACAGATAAGAAATTCCGTCTTGACACCTTGACGTACTGCCAAGACACAGTCGTTCTAAATTTCTGGAGAAATGAATTCGCATCTTGGAATGAAAAGTTTGCCACTGAAGCTGTAGCGCCAGTTCTTAATAAAGTCGGTGCCTTTACTGCTAACCCGATAGTTCGTAATATTATCGGCCAGCCTAAATCGACCTTTAATATCCGTCAAATTATGGACGAAGGTAAAATTCTAATCGTCAATTTATCAAAGGGTCTGATAGGTGAGGACAACGCATCACTACTTGGTTCATTCCTGGTAACTAAAATTCAATTAGCCGCCATGAGCCGCAGCGATATCGCCAGGAT
>Ga0302288_1001632_pt1 | contig 14210 bp, 10 predicted proteins | sample III_Fen_N1_1_FD_194549 | JGI IMG/M metagenome (GOLD analysis project Ga0302288, IMG submission 194549) | Peat permafrost microbial communities from Stordalen Mire near Abisko, Sweden - III_Fen_N1_1 | ecosystem: Environmental > Terrestrial > Soil > Wetlands > Permafrost | place: Sweden: Abisko...
AAAAGAAAATGTTTTGATTATACCTCCAATCGGAGCTAAAAATGATGACGGATTATTTGTATTTTGTCCTTCTTTAATTATGGCTGATATGTTCCTGCCAAATTTATCTTTCAGTTCAACATTAGCATCCAGGGAATTTTTTGATACAGTTAAGACATACTTAATTTCTTTGTTTTCATAAATATGTCCCTTAAAAAGCCTACCGATTACGAAAACTGAATCTGAATAATAAACATCGTTTTCGCCATTTTTGCCATATAGTATTACAGTTGCCCCTTTTCCCCTAAAATCATTATAAACCTGTAATTCTATTGTTTCATATAAGCTATCGCCCTCAAAGTCAATTAACATTAACCTATCCATTGGGTTAATATTAATATTGAAGGGAGAATAAAAACTTGATGATTGCTTATTAATGTATATGTCTGATGAATTTGTTTGAAGACCCAAATACTTTTCTTGATTAACGGAATATGGTTTTGTGGTAATACAAGAATTAAATATTGCTAACAGACAAATAGCAATGATAATATGAGCTTTTATATTTTGCATTCTAAATAATTAATAGTTTAGAAAAACAAAAATCAGATTAATAGTTTATAATCTCATTAACAAATGATAAAAAAGTAAACCTTACTTATTTTTTCTAAGCCTGCTAAGTGAAACATTTGTTATACCAAGATATGATGCAATGTAAGAGTGTGGAATTTTATTTTCAAGACCAGGAAAATCCATACGAAATTGAGTAAGTCTCTCTTTTGCAGTTTGTGTAGAATGTGTTATTTGTTTTTGAAGTTTATCTTTAAAAAGCATCGTAATTATTGCAACTGATGCATCTGAAAAAGCTTTGTTTTCAAATCTCATTCTTTCAATCTCTGAAGCTTCAATAATACCAATAGTACATGGAGCTATAGTTTGAAGAGAAAACATACTTAATGAATTGTTTGTTCGACAGAAATTTGGGGTTATCATTGATTCTTTAGTATAAAAATTCAATGTTACTTCTTCATCATTACTATCGGTTGAATATTCCCGAAGAATTCCATTTAATAAGAAATAATCTTTTGTATTAGACTTATCTTTTAAAATAATATTTGTTCCCTTGTTAACAGTAATAATTGTCAATAATGAAAAAAGTTCGTCTAGTGCTTGCTTTGGAAATTTCACATAATCATTAAATATATGTTCAAACTTTTCTCTTATATCAGTCATTTTAATAATATTAATCAGTTGTCATTATTAGCGAATTAATTGACAGCTTGTGCCCTGTAGTTTATTTAATTAACTTCATTTCCATTGGTAAATATTTTATTCCAAATTGTATTTGCATTTCATCTGACTTTTCAAATCCCAATTTCATATAAATCGGTATTGAATATGGAGAAGCATGTACATAAAATTTTTCAAGTGTCGAATCTCTTTCAATACTTACTTTTATAGATTCATTATAAAGTCTCTTTGCAATACCTTGACCTTGGTATTCTTTGTCTACAAAAAGTAATGATATGTTTTTATTATCTCTAATTTCGATCATACCTAAGATTTTTGAATCAACATAAGCAACAAACAAATTAACTTGATTTTTTTGTCTTTCTGCAATTTTTGAAGGTAGAATCCAATCATAAAAAAAAATGTTACCTTCATCTGAATAATCAATTGAAACGAACTCATCATAAACTCTTTTAATCAATTGATGAATTGTTATCTCTTGTCCATTTTTATATTTTTCAATTTTTATAGTATCCATTTTGCATTATGGTAAGTTTATCACGGTGCATTTTTACTATTGGGCACAACAAATTAATATCAGCAAGTATCTATTTTCAAATGTATAAAATAATTCCAATCACTAACCTTTTGTATTATCATAGTTATTAAAGTTTTGCAAGGGGGCTAAAATAATGAAAGTTCAGCCTTCATATTTTCGTTTCTTGCAAATAAAATCTAAATTCAGCAGGCAAAATTTTCAATTCGTACATTTGCTTTCAACATGTATACATAGTAATCTTTTATTCATGTGTCGGTATTCAATATTCATGTGTAAAAATCTAAGTTCAGCAAGCAAAACCTTCTATTCATGTGCGTACTTTCTATATTCGTATTGCAGAATCTAAATTCAGGTGTCAAAACTTGAATTCAGCAAGCAAAATCTTCTATTCATGTGCTTACTTTTAACATTCATATGCTTTCTTTCGAGAGTCTTATAGCAAAACTCGATACTCATGTGTCAAAATCTAAATTCAGCAAGCAAAACCTTACATTCACATGTTTACTTTCGATATTCATATCGCAGAATCTAAATTCAGGAGACAAAACTTGAATTCAGCAATTACATATTTAATATTCGTATGTAAAAAAATAATATGCAAGTTATGTCATTTACGCTATTGCAACCCCAAGCTTCGCAGTCAGGCACATTTACTGCCCACACAAGGCTCGCCCTGCAATCCAAAGGCAGTAAAAGAGCCTGCCTGCCCAACCCACCACCACCAACTTGATACATTATCGCAATTGATAACAAACAAATAATCGTGTTACCGAATAAAAAAAACATTATATTTGATGATTGGTTAAAGAACCACAGCACCTAACATACTGTCATACAACACTTGCCGTGCCTTCGTAAGTTGTTACTTCTACACTCGCTTCGGCTCTTTCGTCGGTCGATAAGAAGTCGCACGAATTCGGCAAATGTTGCATACAGCAGGTCGTTGGCGGTAATAATAAAACTTGAGATGAATTGGCTCATAGAAAAAATTAAGGAATTTGGAATTAGTGAACAAGAAGCTAAAGATATTTCAAATTGTTTTGTATTAAAGCAGATCAAAAGTGGAGAGTACTTTATTCAAAATAATGTATTGGCTGATTACTTAGGATTTGTAGAAACTGGAATATTTCAATTCTATTATGATAATGATGCAGAGTAGAAAACAACCTATATTGCATTGAAAAATGATTTTCTTATATCTATACAAAGCTTTTTTGCAAAACTACCAGCAAAAGAAAACATTAAAGCATTGGTAGATTCTCGGGTATGGATAATTAAGCAGTCAGATTTTAAAAGCATCATAAATCGCTACTCTAATTTTAAAAATTTCTATATTAGAATGTTAGAGATGCTTATGGTATGCCTTGATGAAAGCCGTTTCGATTATATTACACTCAAACCAGAGGAAAGATATGCAAAATTGATAAAGGAAGAACCTGAACTTATTAAACAAATTCCGTTGAAATACCTGTCATCCTTGATTGGAGTAACTCCACGTCATCTGAGCAGGATAAGAAATAATATCCAATAGACATTAATAGACAAATGTCTTCCCCATAAGTATTGAATTATAAAAACATTTGTAAAAAATTTAATACTTAATAAAATGAGAACAGAAAAAATTATTGGACTTTCACTTATTATTGGTGCAATTCTATTGTTTGTACCATACACAATTTTAGCTGTAATATTCGATTATCCCCAGATTTTGAGAGAGGATACTGGGTTGATTTTAACAAAGTTTTATAATGGTGGCACTCCTTTAATCTTTGTTTGGTGGTTGTTCGCTATTGTTGGTTTACCAATTATTGAAGCTTATGTGTTGATCGGTCAAAAGCTGGAGAAGAAACTTAATTATATCCGTTGGGCAACAACATTAGCAGTAATTTCAGGTATTGTTCAAATAATTGGATTGTTAAGATGGACTTTTGTAGTTCCAATTCTCGCAAAAACATATATAACAACTCAAAATGAAGCTGTAAAAGAATCGTGTAAAATTGTTTTTCAAGCTGTTCATCAATATGGTGGAGTTGTTATGGGTGAACATATTGGGCAGTTATTTACGATTGCCTGGGTTATAATGATTACTTCGGCATTTAATACGCTTAAATTAATGCCTAAATGGATAATCTGGCTAGGTTATATTTCAGCTTTTATATATTTGTTGGCTCAAGCTGAATTATTCGCGACAGTAATTCAAAATTTTCCGGTATGGAATTTAGCAGGATTGATTGGAAGTACTTTATGGTTAATTTGGTTGATTGTTATTGGAATCCGATTTTTTAAAATTGAAATAAAGTAGTAAGCTTCTAATGATTAAGAATTACAATGAAAGAAACACATTTAATTTTTGGAACAGGACCTTTAGGTCGCTATACAGCCGAGGCACTATTACAAATGGGTCACAAGGTTAAATTAATAAATCGAAGTGGGACTATGTCTAATCCACCGAATGGTGCTGAAATAGTTAAGGCTGATGCAATAACAATGAGTTGTTCAAGTGACCTATTTTCCAATATTAAGCCAATACACCAATGTTCGCAACCAGCCTATCATCGGTGGAAGGAGGAGTTTCCAGTTTTGCAAGATGCTATTTTATCAATTGCTATAGAGAACAAAACAAAACTTATTGTAGCCGAAAATCTATATATGTACGGTAATACTCATGGGAAACCCATGACTGAAGAAACACCGTACAATCCTTGTTCCTTAAAAGGAAGGGTTAGAATGGAGATGAGCAACAAATTATTTGAGGCATATAAACAAGAAAAAGTTCAAATTGTAGTAGTCAGGGGTAGCGACTTTTTTGGACCTTGGGAACCAATAAATGGGCAAATGGTTTTTAAGGCAGCATTGGACAAAAAAACAATAAATATGTTGGGGGATATAAATCAACCACATACCTTTACTTATGTCAAGGATTTTGGGAAAGCAATGGCAATTGCTGGGACAAATGATTGTTTAATTGGTAAAATTTGGCATGTTCCATCTGGACGACCCTATACACAGGCTGAATTTGCAGGTATGCTTTCAAAAGAACTGGGATACACTGTCAAGTGCCGTGCAACAGGTAAAATATTATTGTCAATAGTCGGAATCTTTAATAAAGGAGCAAAAGAGATTGTAGAAATGTTATATGAATTCAATGAACCATTTATTATGAATTCTGAAGCTATGGAAAATAAATTTGGTTTTCACGCGACACCAATGGAACAAAGAATTAAAGAGACTTTGAATTGGGTAAAAGGACAATATGGAGATAAATATGAATAATAAAAATTACATACCGCCAACAAGCATAGCCTTTTGAGAGAGAACCTAACGGAAGATTACTACAGCTTGATTAAAAACTAAAAATGCAACGACCCCTTCACACAAAAGCAATACTTTGCCAGCCCTAACCGCTCGGGCGACACTTCGGCTGTCAAACAATTGCTTTTCTTGCCACTGCACATTCTTTTTTGGTTGGAACTTTAAGAAATTAATGGAGAAGCTCAAAAATGGGCTTCTTCAAATATACCTTTTCTTATTATCAAAGAATTATTGTTTGATTTTGAGTTCTTAAGGAGCGACTAATTAAATTCAAAAAGATAAGTCGCTTGATTTTTTTCTTTTTTTGACTCGTTTTGTGTTTGTTATTCGATTTTCTATTGATAAATAGGTTTCTCCCGCCTATAAACTAATATGAATGCGGTTTAGATTAATTGTAGTATAGGATGCTACAATTTGCAAGTAACTATTACATTGGCTCTTGGTGAGGGGGCATAAATGTATTGCACATGTCTTATTTTTAGAAAGGAATCATTATTTCTTATTCATGTTTCTTAATTCAGTTTTTTCTCTTTCAAGAAAAGAGAATTCGACGGCCATAATTGATGAATAATCTCTTGTTTTGAAAAACAAATAATATAAAAGAATATGAGAAGTCTTTAAGAAATTTGGAACAAAAGGTAACAAGCCATTTTATTATATTTTGGAGCATTCAATATTCTCTTTTTTTATCTCTGCTAAATTTTTGTGAAAGTATTGATGAATAAGACTTTTGTACTAAATTAAGAAGAAGAGTCTTTAGAAAAAAATACTCTAATAATAAGTTGTTCTATTTTGCAGAACTATTTAACTTTTTGTTCTCTTACTTTTCTACTATTCTTTTCTTTTTTGATAGAGATTAGGAGATTCTAATGTGCGATGATTTTAATAAATTCTGTTCTTTTTTTGTATTCTGTTTTTTGTGTTTGAAACGATAAAATTATTTGTTTTTTTATTCTTTTGATGAGTCGTTTAAATATACACCTACATGAAAATAAAATTCAATAACCCATTCTTGCATTGTTAAGTATGCATTACGGTCGATATTGCGAATTGTATTGCCTGTAAATTCGATTATTTCGGGAAAGTATTTCGCAATTAATTCTTTTGTTTTGTCGTAGCATCGAAAAACACAAGTACGTTCTTCTGCTTCTTCTTTTACTCTTTGGTTGTTTAGTTTTATAAATGTTTCGTGTTGTTCGATAGGCAAAAATTTAAGAGTATCGGTCAAAAAATGTTGCTCTTCTAATGTTACATCACGTTCGGGTATTGTAAACAATAAAAGTATTGAATTATCATCGTTTGTATATCCACCAAGATTCAAATCGAGCAATTCGTTAAGATTTACAGCATGTTGATGTGCACAATGGGATATTTCGTCAATAAAAAGATGTTTATACTGCTTTAATTCGGGAAATTGTTGCAATGGAATATTTACAATTGCTTGTTCGAGCATTTCGATAAACTTTCTCTGTCTTGCTGTTTCTATTATAAGTTTTGCATCCAAACGGTTGCAATTTGCTTCGAATTGGTCGTTGGTTATCATAGTTTTTTATTCTTTTTAAATTCGAAAAAAATGTGTTGGTGGTGCTTTTTTAACGTTTTCTTTTGATAATAGAATTGTTTCAATTTCTTTAAAAAGAGCTTGTAGTTTAATGCAATATTCTTTGTCTTTAAAATTGGAGCTACACGATTGAATTCTTTCTTGCTGACCATTGACATTAATTGTAATAGTTCCTCCATCGGATTCTTCATCTACTACGTCCATTAGATGTTCAACTGTTATTATAGGTCTTTCATACATGTAAAGCTTTTTTATTTTATCATATATGGCTTGTCTTTCGGTATGTGTTAAGGAAACTTCTAAAAGAGTAAGATGACAGGTTAATGGTTTATAATATATTCCCGATTTTGAATCATAGCTATAATTATAATCTGCCTGAATTGTGAATTCAAAATCATCGGGCATTTTATCGGGAAATGAATCTTTTGCTATTTTACTATCCTTGTTGTATGCAACATTATAGAATTGGCTTGGAATATCATATATTTTAAATCCTTGAGGTGATTCCACTACGTCGAAAGTTAGAGTTCGTGAAGGATAATTGAATATATTTGAGCAATAGAGAACAACTCTTTCGAATATAAAATCGCATTTGTAATACATATTTCGAGGAAAGACCGCAATACTATCGATGAAACTTAATCCTAATTCATCTGAAATCTTTAGAAAATCGGGTTTTATGTCCTTTGGATTAAGATCGTCGTGAATTAAGTAATTAAAATCGGTTATTCGATTTAAAGAATCACCTTGGAAACAATTCCCCATCCAATCGAAATCCTTTTCGGAAAGTAGTTGACGATTAAAATAATCGATATCGTAATTTATAAGTGATTTGTAAAGGTTGAAACAAAATTTCTTTAAGTCTTTACGACAATTAAAATCGTGTTTCAATACTAATTGTCTATAATCGGTTGATGGACGATAAAATTGGGGTGTTATGTTTATTTCGCAAGAGGTAAAATCTATTGGTATTTTCTTAATGGGGTTGCAACGAATATCAATATTCAAATGTTTAGCGTGAATGGAATCCATTGTTTCGATATTGTTTGACTGACAATTTAAGGTTTGGATAGTTGGAGGAACATTTTTTAGCTTTTTAATTTGATTATTTGCACAATTAAGCATTACTAAATGCGGAGGTAATGGAGGGAGTTCTGCTAAATAGTTATTATCGCAATAAAGATTAATAAGTGTTTGGGGTAATGCAGGTAATTTTGTTAATGCATTGCGTGAACACATTATGTCGGTTAAGCCTTCGGGAAATTCAGGAATAGAAGTAAGATTATTATCATTCAAATTTAGTTCTATTAACCCTTTGGGTAAGATAGGTGTAAAGGTGGTTTTATTACTACAAAAAGTAAGTCGCTGAATATTTGGTGGGATTACTAATTGCAGGGAAACTGAACCGTCATCTATCATCAGGCTTTTAATATTGTCGGGCATATTTTTGATGCTCGTTACAGAGCATTCGTATAATCGCAAAGAGTTTAGTTTTGGGAATAATTTTAAAACCTTTAAATCGGAAATAGAAATAAATTTAATAGTAAGGAATGTTTCATTTAATACTTTATCGGGAAGTGAATCACCTATTTTGAAATGATATTCCTTTTGAATATAATCAATTAACGATTTATCGTTTTGAGAAAATACATTATTGGATATTAGGATTACAAAAAGGCAGGTTATTAGATGTTTAATTCTCATTATAATAGTTTGTTATAAAACGACACTTAGTATACTACTTTAATCTCATACTTTTTGATTCTATTGAAACAACCCACCAAGTTCAGTTATAGTTAAAGGTCTTTCATATTTCAAAGGTTGAATGGTTTTAATATTATCTTCAAAATGCTTTTGTACAATTTTATCTTCATCCTTTTGAGGCATATATAAAGACTTTCTTGCGTTTGTTATTTTTTCAAAAACACCACCTATTATTTTATTAATATTGTCAAAAATAACTTTAAAACTATCGTCATTACCATATTTTAAATGCATTACATTTTTTATTTGAGTATGAGTGAAAATGTCGTAAAGAATTTTTTGATCTGATAAACCACATGAATGTCCTAAAATATATACATTTATATTTCCTGTTTTTAACTCTTCTAATTCGGTTCTTATTCGATTATGAGAATCAGTTATAATGTAATCTCGATTTTTAACAAATCTTTTATATTCAGTATCTGATTTCTCTAAATTATATGTTTTAAACTTTTCAGTCGTTAAAGAATAACCAAATATTGGAAGATTATCTTTATCGTCAATTTGTCCATGTATATTAATTAGATTTTCAGAAGATTTTAAATATTGTTTTACTGTATCAGTATAGTTAAAATTAACAATTAAAGTATTTTCTATATCAAATTGATTAAAGAATGTTTGATAGTTTTTAACTATATGTTTTTCCTTAGTCGTGTCTTTAATATATTTATATAATACGTCTTTAAAAACTTGAAATTCTGCGTTAATGTTTATAATAGAATTTGAATTTTTAGTTTCTTTAATTAAACTGAAATATAATTCTTCTACATCGCACCAATTTTTATTTAAGCATTCGGTATAGAAATGTTTAAATAAATTAGATTTGAAATTAAAATTAAATTGTTTTAATTGTTTTAAAAACTCAGTTTTATCTTTTGGAATTGTATAATAAAAGTGTTCACAAAACAAACCACGAACTTGAGTGTCAGATAAACAATAATGGAGGAAGTCTGTATAGCTTGTTTTAAGTCCATGAGCTAAATCAAAACCATTTCCAATAATTATAATGTTTTTCATTTTCTATTCTATTTCAATTTTATCAATCTCTTTCATAATCCTATCGGTTTCGGACAAGGCAACAATTATCTTTTGATAATGCAGAATGTCTTCAACTTCGAGTTTGCGACCTTTGCGGTCTTTTAACCATTTCTGAGCTGGTTGGTAGCCACCTATGTAAAAGTTCCAAACGGAACTTGGTACATCTTCAAAATATTGAGTGTCGTTGATATATACTGAACCTAAATAATCGGGATATTCTATCTCGCCGTTTTCGTTAGGTATTGCTGCTTCGTAAACATACATTTCGAAACGTATTTTATCTACGATGTTGGTTCCATCTTCGGGATATTGTGTTATATAATTCTCAACAGTTTTACTTTCGAGTAAATGTATTTGGCGGAGTTCGGCACCTAAATCAATAAGGTCACAAAAGGTTTGTCTGTCTTTAGGAAATGGAATACGTGGAAAATCTATTTTTAGAAACTCTTTGTATTTTTCTCTGTATATTGGGCTATGTAAAACAGCATATATGTAATCAATTATATCTATTGGATATAATGCTCCAGAAAATCCTTCGCCAATATCGCATATAATATTATCGTCTTCGATGAATACATAATTGAGTTTTTCGGCGATTGCATTTACTATTTTGATGTTGAGGTTTGGAGTTCTTTCAATTGCAAATTCTATGGACTGCTGATTATTTTGTTCTGGATAAAGGTAAAGTGGGAACAGATTCACTCCTCCTCTTCTAAAAACATTTGCATCAACAGGATTTCTAGATACAGTTGTTAAGCACCATTCTATATCACCAACAGCCATTCCTTGTCGACCAATACCAAGAATTATGTTTTCTTTGTTTTTTACATGAATTAGTAACTCTTTTCTAGGTCTATCAACAACAATTTTATCAAATAAAATATATTTTGACTCAAAAGGTCTATAATTACATTGGATTATTTCTTTTTTAAAATTATTTTTTGATAGTTCAATTTGTGCTTTTGAAAAATTAAAATCCGATGATTGTTGAATTCCGTATTCTTTCGAAATTTCTTCATCCGTTTTTGCGTTTTGTGAAAATGATGATAATCTTTTAATTAAAGATTCTTTGTTATAATCAGTACAAAATTCATCTCTATGAGTTTGAAAACCCATTACATTAATTTGAAATAAATCGACAGGGTTAATTCCTTTGTTATATTTTTCAAATAGATTATTATCCGTTTTTTTAAATAAATAACTATTTTTAAAAGGTGTGAAATTATTAAATTCAATTGTTTTTATTGAATTATGAATTAGAAAGTCATATTTAAATTCTCTTTTACCGAATAAATCATAATGGAATATTTCACCGATTTCATTTAATTTCTTTTTTCCCGTTTTTATAAAGATATTAATTGAAACTCCTTGCATTATATCAAAGACATTTTGATCTATACTACCATCTTCTGCTGTTTCATTTTTCTTGCTATTACCATGTAAATCTATTGTATATATCTTATCATAAGTTTTTAGTAAATTCCAACGCATACCTCTAAATGTTGGATTATCAAGAAAACCATGTGGATTAATAAAAGCTAATACACCAGTACCATTTTTTTCAATAAAATACTGACCGTATCTTAGAAACTTTACATAATCATCATTTATGAATTTAGAATTCTGTTCTTTTAATTTCTCTTTACCTCCTGGTTCTTTTTTGTAATCTTCCATTAGGTTCATAATCCATTCACCTTTATTTGCACTTTCACCACTGTATGGTGGATTTCCTATAATACACATTACAGGTGAATCACGTTTAATATGATTTGCTTCGTTAGCTTCGGAACTTAGCCAGTTTGCAAAGAGTGTTCCTGTATCGGGGTGGTGTTCTTCTAAACTATTGGTTAGATAAACTTTTAAACGTTGGTTAGTGGTTGGTTTGTAGTCTGTTTCGGTTAATAGCAAATCGAGTTTAAGATGTGCCATTGCATAACTTGCCATAAGCAACTCGAAACCATTGAGACGTGGCAAAAGATGTGTTTCGACATAATTGCTCCACAAACCTTGTTGCCCTTTAAACTTACTGTGTATTTGTTTAACGGTTTCGGCAAGGAATGTTCCTGTACCAGTGGCAGGGTCGAGTATTTGTACTCGGTGTACTTCTTTATCTATCTTTTTGCCTTGTGCATCGACTTTTATGGTTGTTTTGGAAGTATCGGCAAGTCCTTGCGGTAGGTCGAATTCGGTTTTTAGAATATCGTCGACGGCACGAACTATAAAATTAACAACTGGTTGCGGTGTGTACCATACGCCACGAGCCTTGCGTAGAGCAGGGTCGTACTCGCTAAGAAAGGTTTCGTAAAAATGGATTATGGGGTCTTCCATTTTGGTTGCTTTGCCGTAGTCTTTTAGTAATTCTTCGACGTTGCAGGCTAAGAATATTTCGACTAAACTATCGACTATCCATTTAATGCGGTCGTCAATATCGGGTCCAGCTATATAGCCAAATAGTTTTCGTAAGAATGGATTTGATTTCGGAATTAGTTCTGCTGCTTCTTGTCGGCTAAAAGTATCTAAAGAAGGGTCGTGCAAACGAGCGGCAAACATGCCGTAAGCAATGGTTTGAGCGTATACATCGGCAAAGCCTTTGGGCGTAATGTCGTGAATAAGTATCTGCTTAAAGGCGTTCATCTGGTCTTTTAGAGTGCTATCTTCGTTGTGAGTTTCGTCGCTTGTCAACGCCACTTCTATAACCTGAGAAAGAAGGCGGGCTTTGCCCGCCATCATTTCTGCAAGTTTCTTTGAACTCTTTATTGTTTGCCCTATGTGAGTACAAAAATCTTTTATGAGATTATCGAATGCGGAAAAGTTATCGGGAAGCGGTTTTATGCCCTTATCGGTAAGTTCGGCAATTACAATTTTAGTAACATATTGTCCGTCGCGATAGAGTATAAATGTTATGTAATCGGTAAAGATTAAGTTATTCAACGAGGCACGGTATCGGTCGAACTGCTCTTTGTTTCCAGTTTTCTTTGTGCCTTCGAGGTCTTTATCGCCTATGTCTTTAGCTTCGATAAATCCAACAGGAATATCCTTTTGTGTCAAGATGTAATCGGGTGCACCACACGATTGTCGTTTTGGTTCGTTGGTGGCTCTTATCACCGGAACTAAGCTCTCAAGGAGTTGTTGCAAATCGCCACGGAATGTATGTTCTGTTGCGTTTCCTAGTTTGTATCGCTTGTTGATACTGTCGAGATACTGGTCTATTGTCATCTGTTTGAATTTTCTTTACGTTCGCTAAATATACAGAGAAAGTTGATATCTAGTTGAGGTGCGTGGGGAAATTACTCACAATCATTTTATTGTTTTAAATGGTGTTCGTGAACTCGCTTCACTTAGTTGCAACTCTTTTACAAGCTGGCTTGTGTATCGGCTTGTGCGGCTTGGAAATGTGTTGCAATTTGTATCGGGTTGCAAAATGCGAGGGATTTTTATTTTAATTGCAAACAATTGGATAAAACCCAATTATATCTATTTTAAGTATTAAGTAAATTTTCAATAGAGCTAATTTAGCAAGAAACACAATTCACTCAACTTTAATTTTGAATTCTTTTTATAAGAATATTCTCGTTTTCGGACAAAAAAACCACAAATTATTACTATTGTTTTTCTAATGTATATAATGCTAAATATATTACCGAAGTATAAGTAGCTACAATTCGAATAAAAGGTAGTTCTAACCCGATGATTTATCTGTAAATTTTTCTACTAAATGGTGGAACAATTCAGAATTATAGCGATTTTTATACATGGAAAATATTTATCGAAGTGGAAATGATGGAGGACTAATTAGTAATAATTGCATTCCGTTTTAATTCCAGAAACTGCAACATTAGTTGTCGTTTCTATTTATATTGGAGCAGTTGCTATTGCTGTAAACTATGTAGCTAACACTAATACGAGTGTGAATTTTGAACATCGATAAATTGTTACTGGAGGAACGAATACTATTTATCCTTTTTCTATAAATGTAAATGGTGCAAGTAGTTAAATTGGTAGTTATGGTAATTTTCCAGTATATCCACAAGCATTTACTGGTGGAATTGTCGGATTGAATGTTGCTTTACTAAAAGTTATTTATTGGGGATTAAGTTTATCAATATCAATAAGGGTTCGGCAGTAATTGCTGGTGCAATAAAGAATGTGGTTATTAAGTAGGAGATTAGGGTTGGGTATGTCTATATCTTTGTTAATTTTATTTATTAAAAACTGATAAGTTGAATGTATCTACATTTGTTTATATTTACATGTTAGCACCTATGTTAAAAAAACACAACCATAAAGATACATGACATGAGAAAACAAACTTTCTTTCTATTATTAGTGATAACGATTTCCAGAACAATATATGCTCAAAATGATAATTTGATTTTTGTTAAAGGTGCATCATTTAAGATGGGCGATATGACTGGTAAAGGAAAAGATAATGAACGTCCAGTTCATGATGTAATTATCAATTCATTTTTTGTAAGTAAGTTTCAAGTTACTGTTGGCGATTTTAAAGATTTCATTTCTGAAACTAGATATGTTACCGATTGCGAAAAGAAAAAAGGCGGAATGATTTGGATGGTAGAAAACAGGAAACAAAAGTATTATTTCGATTCAACAGCGAATTGGCGAAATGTTGGATACGTTCCTAAAGATAGCCAACCTGTTACTTTTGTCAGTTGGAATGACGCAGTCGCTTTTTGTAACTGGAAAAGCAAGAAAGATAAATTAACTCCTTGTTATAAAATGATTGGTGATTCTGTGGTTTGGGATAAA
>Ga0302288_1001634_pt1 | contig 14192 bp, 14 predicted proteins | sample III_Fen_N1_1_FD_194549 | JGI IMG/M metagenome (GOLD analysis project Ga0302288, IMG submission 194549) | Peat permafrost microbial communities from Stordalen Mire near Abisko, Sweden - III_Fen_N1_1 | ecosystem: Environmental > Terrestrial > Soil > Wetlands > Permafrost | place: Sweden: Abisko...
ACTCAACACAAACATACTAATCCACTTATTCTGCAAAGCAGTCCGTACTTGCTGCAGCATGCTCATAACCCGGTAAACTGGTATCCGTGGGGTACTGAAGCATTGGAAAAAGCGAAGAAAGAAAATAAGTTGATACTCATCAGCATTGGTTATGCGGCTTGTCATTGGTGCCATGTGATGGAGCACGAGAGTTTCGAAAACGAGCAGGTTGCCGATTTTATGAACGAGCATTTCGTGTCTATTAAAGTAGACCGGGAAGAACGCCCGGACATTGACCAGGTGTATATGAATGCCGTGCAACTGCTTAGTGGCCGCGGAGGTTGGCCGCTCAACTGTATTGCCCTGCCCGATGGGCGACCCATTTACGGTGGTACTTATTTTCCAAAAGCGGAGTGGTTGGATATGCTGGCGCAGGTTGCTAACTTTGTAACAAGCTATCCCGAAAAAGCTGAATTACAAGCAAAAACACTGACTGATGGTATTCAGAATACCGAATTGATTTATAGTACTAACTCAAAAAGCGAGGTAAGTATTGATGATTTGGATGCCATTTTTGAGAACTGGAAAAAAGACATTGATTTTGTGTGGGGTGCAACAAAAGCTGCTCCCAAATTCCCCCTACCTGCGGGCCATCAATTTCTGTTGCATTATTACCACCTTACCCACCAGGCTGACGCACTAAAAGCGGTGCTCGTAACGTTAGATAAAATGAGTGAAGGTGGCATTTACGACCAGATAGGTGGTGGTTTCTCCCGCTACTCGGTAGATGGAGTTTGGAAAGTGCCACATTTTGAAAAGATGCTGTACGACAATGCTCAACTGGTGAGCCTTTATTGTGCAGCCTATCAACAAACAAAGAACCCGGTCTACAAACAGATAGTGATAGAAACACTGGCATTTGTTCAACGCGAACTAACTTCACCGGAGGGTGGATTTTATGCCTCGTTGGATGCCGATAGTGAGGGTGTAGAAGGTAAATTCTATGTTTGGACTTACGATGAACTGAAAATGATGTTAGGCTCTTCAGCTAACATAATAGGTGATTATTACAGTGCTACACAAAAGGGAAATTGGGAAAAAGGACAGAATATTCTTCACCGAACTTCGTCCGACCGTGAAATTGCCCAAAAGTATTCTATTTCAGAAGCTGAACTGAATAAACTAGTTTTGAAAGCAAAACAGATAGTCCTAAATGAACGTGCGAATCGCATTCGTCCGGGTTTGGATGATAAATTACTGACTTCGTGGAATGCACTGATGATAAAAGGATATATTGATGCTTACCGTGTTTTTGATTTACAAGAGTATTTAGATATTGCCCTGCGGAATGCTGAGTTTATACTTTCCACCATCAAAACCACCGATTATTGCTTATCAAGAAATTTCAATATTGGCAATAAAGCGATTAATGGCTTCTTAGACGATTATGCTTTTACGATTCAAGCATTTATCAATATCTACCAGGCCACCTTTGAAGAAAAATGGTTGAATGAGGCGCAGCAATTGACTGCCTATACCCTGGCTCATTTTTATGACACGAAAAGTGGCATGTTTTATTACACATCTGATGTTGATCCTTCGCTGATAGCCCGTAAAATGGAATTGTCGGACAATGTGATTCCGTCTTCCAATTCCGAAATGGCTAAGAACCTGTTCATTTTAGGCCAATACCTGTACAATGACGACTATATTGAAAAAGCAACACAAATGCTCAACAATATAAAAGAAAATGCGATTGAACACGGTACCTATTATGCCAATTGGGATATCCTGATGGCTTGGTTGGCGAGTGCACCTTACGAGATAGCCATAGTTGGAAACGACTGTGAAGCAATGCGCAAGGAATTTGACAGCCATTATTTACCCAATGTATTTTTGTCGGGTGGAAAAGCCGAAGGAAACTTAGAAATGCTAAACGGAAAGTTAGTGGAAGGAGAAACAACAATTTACGTGTGTAGAGACAAACAGTGTCAACGACCGGTGACAGAAGTGAGCGAAGCATTAAAACTAGTAAAATGATTTTGAGTGAATGAAATGAATAAAAACAACCCAACCTACAACAGACACAATGGAATACAAATCATTCAGGTTGAAAATACAAACGCTACAAAGTAAAAAATCAATCATGTAAACCGTTGTGCTGCTGTGGTTATAACAATAAAACGATTCGATATGAAAAATGTATTAATAATTAGCGCACATCCCGAAAAAGCATCTTTCTGTTCAAGTTTAAAAAATACAGCCCGAGAGTTTTTCTTAGCAAAAGGATATGAAGTAAAAGTGAGTGACCTGTATGCCATGAATTTCGATCCGGTTGGAGATAGATCTGATTTTAAATCGGTTGCTAATCCTGAATTTTTCAAATATCAGGCCGAACAGTTGAGTTCCTATCGTAACAACGATTTTGTGGATGTTTTAAAGGATGAGATGGACAAACTGGAATGGTGCGATTTGTTGATTTTCAATTTTCCACTTTGGTGGTTTGGCTTACCTGCCATTCTGAAAGGGTGGGTCGACCGTGTTTTTGCCATGGGATTTGCTTATGGAGGTGGTAAAGGCATCTATGACAAAGGCGTTTTTAAAGATAAAAGCGTATTTATTACCATGACTACCGGCGGTCCAAAGCACACCTACACCGATGATGGAAACAATGGAGATATCAATATGATTTTATTCCCCATCCAACACGGTATGTTCTATTTTACAGGCATGACAGTATTTCAACCATTTATTAGTTGGGGTCCGGCTCGTGCCAGCGAGAAAGAGTTGAAATACGAAATTGAGCGTTACAAAGATTACCTGAGTAATTTTGAAATGCAAAACCCTATATACACAAATAAAAAGGTAGAAATGAAGTACTACTTCTAACTAATTAATTGTATTTCAGTTTGAATAAATTGGCCGGATTTCTTAATTGATTTTCGGCCAATTTATTTATTGCAGAATAATAAAAGCCACTCACTATTTGTTTATAAGCAAGTATCATCAAGTATAAATTGAGTAAAGTTTATGTTCATCGCAATGAATCATGTAAAATAATGTTCATATCTTTGTAAGTATAAATACGCATAATCGAGTGAGCCGGTTTATTCTAAAATAATAAGAAGTGAACAATCAAATGGACTTTATCTATATCAATCCGGATGAGGATGTGTCAGCTGTACTAAAAGTATTGAACCTGTCTCACGGAACGATAGCCAGAGATTTTAATTTCACAAAAGAGGATAATCCCACCAACAATGCATTCATCGACGAGAAAACGTTGCGGGAGCAATTGAAAAATGGAATAGCGCTATATGGGTTGAAGCTGGGAAACCGTTTAGTAGGCTGTATAGCTATCGAGAAATCGAAAAGAGAAGCAGACACGTATTATATTGAAAAAGTATCCGTATTACCGGAGTTTCGGCATCAGGGAATTGGCGTTCGATTAATGGATTTTGCAACAGACAAAATAAAGAACTCAGGAGGTAAAATTATCTCTATTGCCCTGATTGATTCCAATAGTAAGCTTAAAAAGTGGTATTTATCGCAAGGATTTGTAGAAACCGGATTTAAAGATTTTGAACATTTACCATTTAGAGTTTGCTTTATGCGTAAAGAATCTATTGTTCAATACTAAAATTGTCGAGTTATGTTTGAAGAGGAAGAAGATGAAGATAATTACAAAATGTCGGAATTAGAAAAATGGTACGACAATAATTTCGCCTATTTTAATCGAGCCTCTAAACCTGAGCCGGGGCTTGATCTGGACATTACGCTTTTTTACAACAACACTTATTGTCCGGTGATGAAAGAGCTTGCACCTGCTGTGCGTAAACTCATGTATAAACAGTATCCATTACTCGAAACGGAGTTCAGACCGATGGTGATGGATCATATAAACTGGATGGTTTCAAAGGCCGGACACCGACTTTTGTTGATGCTCAATATATTAGTTCAGGATCAAAAAGAGGGAGTCAACCTTCGTGAAAAATATCCGGATTTTGAAAGTTGGATTGATTTTTATGCCCGACCACCCGAACCACCTGTACCCGATTACCATTCTCTAGATAAGAATCCACTCTTGTTTAATGCACTAACAGCCGAACAAATAAAAGAAATAGCGGATGAAGAATGGGAATCAAACATTAAACATTTCAATAAAGTAGAAGAATTAAAGAAAGAGTATTATGATTTAATTCAACCACTTGTTCTCAAATACTATCCGGCATTGCAGGATTTGGATTATGATGGGTGGATTATCTATGCCGTTGAAATACGCGAAGAGTATGAGGACTATAAACTTCGCTGTGAGCATGTCGACTCTTTTATTGAATATGGAATGGACGAAGAAGACATTCATCTGACGTACAAAGAATTTTATAAAAAATTCAGTCTTAAGTTTCATGAAAAATGGGAAAGAGATCATCCAACAACAGAACCCGACAAATAATGACAATAAAATTTTCAACTATGCAATTCGAACCAATAACCCATAATGATTTAGTAGAAATACGTACCATTCAGCCACATGACTGGGCAGATATAGTTCCTGACATTGAGTTTTATATCCATTCGTCGTTTTGTCACCCTATAAAAGCGGTAATCGACCATCGTATCGTTGGAACGGGGACATTGATTATTTTTGAAAACAGCTGTTGGATAGCCCATATCATTGTAGCAGACCGACACAGAAACAAAGGTATCGGCTCCGCCATTGTCAACGAATTGCTTGCAACTATCCAAAACGAATCGATAGCTACCTGCTCGCTTATTGCCACTGAACTGGGGAAACCGGTGTACATAAAAGCCGGATACAGAACCGTGGCGAGCTACTCATTTATGGAAAGAGAAAAACCATGGACGCCTGCTCCTATTTCGGATCATCTTGTTCCTTTCGAGGAAAAATACCGTGTAATGGTTTACGAACTGGACCGACAAGTATCGGGCGAAAAAAGAGAAATGCTCCTGAATGATTATTTATTGAACACCATCTTGTATGTAGAAAACGACAAGTTATTAGGCTTTTACGTTCCCGATTTAAAGGAAGGCTTTATATTTGCCGATACTGCCGAAGCAGGCTTGGCATTGATGCAACTTAAATATGCAATAATTGATAAGGCTGTACTTCCTACAGAAAATACTGCCGGCGTTGAGTTTTTACGGAAAAACGGATTCGTAGAGCGACGAACAATGACGCGCATGATTCTTGGCGATGACATCCCCTGGCAACCTGAGAAAATATTTAGCCGGATTGGAGGAAATCTGGGATGAGAAACGTTACTTAGTATACAATTAAAAATTGAAAACCATATGAGCCATCCACTAACAATAAGTAGTCAGACTGTTCCGCTCAATACGCAAACATTGTTTTTGCTATCTACATCGGGCAGCCAATCGTCCATTGAGAAACACAATAAAGCCCTGCAGATGTTAGGTGCCAACATTGTTTACTTTACATTTGGACATGAAATAACTGCCGAAAGCTATGCCAACCTGCTCAGATCGCCCATCATACTTGGTGGTGCTGTTACGGGGCAAGGACTAAAATCGAGCATTATACCCTATATCGATAAAATAGAGGAATTGGCAAAAAGTACCGGTGCTGTGAATACGGTAGTAAACATAGGCGGTAAACTGTACGGTTACAATACGGATGCTTTTGGATTTGAAACGGCTTTGCAAAATCATTTCAAAAGTTCGGGCATCCACATCAAAACAGCTGTCATTTATGGCAATGGCGGCGTATCGGGTGTAGCGGCGCATGTACTCCGTAAGTTAGGCATAGATGTAACCATGACCGGTAGAAATGCCGAACGCGTAAAACCGAAAATGGAAGAGTTGCAGTTGAAGAAATTCGACGGACCTTATGATCTGGTCGTAAATGCCACTCAGGTATCTTCGGCCGACATTGATAATGTGCCCAGTCTTCTGGATGTACTGTCGGGTTGTAAAATGGTTTTCGATCATAATATGCCCGAGAAAGATGAGCGAACCAATTATCTGAAGGAATATTGCAATAGCAATGACATCTACTTTATTCCGGGAAAAAATATGTATGTTCCGCAAATGATTAAGCAATGGAAACTGTTTCTGGATGGAGCCGATTGCAAAGGCTGTCAACTCAAGGTGACAGAAGAAAACATTGCCAAAACATGGGAACTGGAGGTGTAAAAGTAGTAGTCAAATAACGAATCGGGCTGAATTTCAACGAAGAAATTCAGCCCGATTTATAAATTAATCAGTATAGCTGACTTGTAACTTTCAACTATCAACTCTTAACTATCCTCTATCTATCAAATAACTTCTTCAGCAAATCCGGTCGTTTCAAGCGATTCAGGTCTTTGATAATCTGATTTTTGAATTCGCCTTTGTACCAGAAGAAGAACTTCCGTTGTTCCAGCTTTTCATCTTTTGTTTTGGCTGTAAACGTTGGCTCCAGCGTGTAGGGATGAAAGCCCGAGTAATAGATTTCGGTAGCCAGCGTCATAGGTGTTGGTGTAAAATCCTGCACCTGTTCCAGTTTAAAATCCAGCTTCTTCGTCTGAATAGCCAAATCGGCCATATCCTCGTTGTGACAACCCGGGTGACTGGAGATAAAATACGGAATCAATTGCTGATTCAGTCCAGCTTCCCGGTTTATCCTTTCGAATTGCTGCTTGAACTGTCCGAAATAAGCAAACGAAGGTTTGCGCATCAAATCCAGCACCGCATCCGACGTATGTTCGGGCGCCACCTTCAACCGTCCGGAAACGTGGTTCGTAATCAACTCGCGGATATATTCAATATGACTTTTATTAAACTCATTGTTTTTGGTGTTGCTCAACAGCATATCGTAGCGCACACCACTACCGATAAACGATTTCTTAATGCCCGGCACTTTATCCACCGACCGGTAAATGTCCAGCAACGGATTATGATCGGTATTGAGATTAAAGCATACCTTCGGGAATATACACGACGGCTTACGGCACTGTCGGCAGATGTGCTTCTTGATACCCTTCATGCCGTACATATTTGCCGATGGACCACCCAAGTCGCTTAGATAGCCTTTAAAATCGGGCATGGCAGTAATGTTTTCCACCTCTTTCAAGATCGACTCCTTGGAACGCGAAACAATGTGCTTGCCCTGATGCGCCGAGATAGTGCAAAACGAGCAACCTCCAAAGCAACCCCGATGCAAATTCACCGAGAACTTAATCATCTCGTAAGCCGGAATAGTCTTGCCTTTGTATTTCGGGTGAGGCACACGGGTGTAAGGCAAATCATACGACGCATCCAGTTCGGCTGCGTTGAGCGGTTCGTAAGGTGGGTTCACCACTATCCAACGGTTACCTGCCTTCTGAAGCAGACGTGCCGCATCATATTTATTCGATTCCTGCTCAATGTGCTTAAAGTTAGAAGCATATAGTTTCTTATCGGTAAGGCACACATCGTGCGACACCAAGGTAATATCTTTCCATTTCGGGTGCTGAGGAATTTCCTTCGATGCAAATGAAGTCTGAGGAATATCGGTCATCTCGGCAAAGCTTTTACCCTCTTTGATCTGACGTACCAATTCCACTACCGGCTTCTCCCCCATTCCGTAAATCAACAAATCGGCTTTCGTATCCACCAATATGCTGGGCATTAATTTATCCGACCAATAGTCGTAATGCGTAAACCGACGCAGCGAAGCCTCAATACCCCCAATAAGCAAAGGCACTTCGGGATACAGCTTTTTGATGATATTGGCATAAGTAATGGTGGCATAGTCGGGACGCATGCCCGATTTACCATCCGGTGTGTACGCATCGTCGGAACGCAGGCGTTTGTTGGCAGTATAATGATTCACCATCGAGTCCATGTTTCCCGCCGAGATGGCAAAAAACATACGTGGCTTTCCCATTTTCTTGAAATCGCGCAAGTCGTCGCGCCAGTTCGGTTGTGGCACGATGGCCACCTGTAATCCCTGCGCTTCGAGTATTCGACCAATTACTGCCGCACCAAAAGCAGGATGATCGATATAGGCATCACCGCTAAAAAGAACGACATCCACCTCACTCCACCCGCGTATTTCGAGCTCTTTTTTGGTAGTGGGAAGGAAATCGGTTAGTTGATATATTTTTGATTGCATAACTTTTTCTGTAAAAAACACTTCTGTCGACTTTTGGTTCAAAAGCGAACAACCGCTTCGAGCGGTTTGTCGCCTTTACGCCGACAGAATACTGATTTGTTTGTGATGGTGCAAAGGTACGGAAATAATCGGGTACCGTAAAGTGAGAGCGCTATGCCAGCAAGGAAGGCTTCAACAGTGGACTCAATATTAAATCAAACCTTCGTTAATACATTTTCCGATAAGCTCTGCACTACTCTTTACGCCGGCTTTCTGCAGAATATTTTTGCGATGATTCTTTACCGTGAATACAGAGATAAATAATTTATCAGCGATTTCATCATTTTTAAAACCTAAAGTAATAAGATTGATGATTTGGGATTCACGTTTACTAAAGAAAGACGAATAGTTGAGTTCCTCCTTGCCATCGTTTACATTCAATTCAATGATTTCTGTCTCATTGTGTATTCCAATAATATGAACCCGGTGATTGTTGACCTTAGTGATATGATGAATACTGGTGTGGATATTTAATGATTTTCCTATTCCTCCCTTTTCATCCACAGTCAACACAATAGCTTGATGTTGGAATAATTGATAGCTCCCGTCAGCTACTTTTGACCGAAAACAATAACACACCTTATAGTTGGGTATATTCTCTCTTCCTAAGATAGTGTAGAAATAGTCTATTGCTTTCTCTTCTGCCTTGGCCACATAAGCTATATCATCCGGATGTATGGAGTTGATAATATCATCAAAGCTTACTCGAAGAGGATTTAATCCAAGAAGTGATTCAATTGATGAACTAACCTGAGTTAATTGCCTGTCGAAAAAATCAATAACGTAATAATAATGTGGCCCGGGACAAAATATAGATGTGGCTAGTTTATCGTAATCGCTAATCTCCCCCTCAAAATCTTTTGTAGAAATACTCTCTAATGACTTATTCCATAATGAATGCATGATTTTATTATTCTTCATAAGCAACTGTTTTCGTTTATCTCGCATTCACATATTCAATAAAAATGCCATTTGTCATTAAAGCATAAAAAATGATTATAAATAGCTATTGTATTATAAAAAATAACCCTCTAATTTTGACTCGTTCTAAATAGATAGCTTTAAAGATATAAAATGATAAAGTACTTTATACCCCACCAGCTTCTACCCTATATATGTAAGTGCTTATTTATGAAACAGTTTTTAGTGCTGTTTGTTGAAAAATATTTGCATTTACATAGAATTGTGATAATTGTATAAATAAAGTTTAGGATATGCGTCTATTATTTTACCAATGTGGTGTGTGGGTAAATACCATATTAATAAGACTTAGTGAAACTGGAAAACTAGACGAATATGAATGTAATAGCTATATAAGTATACGGAATTCAATATTCAAAAATATATTAAACTATTAATCTGCATAAAATATGAAGTACATAATTATTATCAGTTTATTATTTCTTACAATTCGTGGAATTGGACAAGAAATTAAGGTTGGGCAACGCTTTACTTTTAAAACTGCAGCTAAACTTTCTGAAACAAAAGATAACAACTTGAAAATACATGATACTGACAACATATCTCTAAATTATTTAGAGAGTGGAATTATTTATAAAATTGTAAATGTTGTAAATGACATCATAACAGTAATGGTAGATCCACCATTTAAAGAATCAAGGAGTAAAAAGAAAAATAAAATTGTAACTGTAACAATTAGAGGAAATGACACCACAAGGACAATTGAAGAATTAAAGAGTAAAACGAGAATTGAAGATGAAAAATCTAAAAACAGAGAAAATCTCTTTTCAAAAGATTTATATTACAACTATAAGCTTTTCAATATTACCAAAACGGAATTTCTGACGAAAATGGAAGATGCATCTCAATATGATTTGCCCGATAGAATTAACATCGGAATACTTACTTTACCATTTAAATTTAGATTTACAGGAACCCAGAGTTTTGAATCTGATTTTAATATAAATTCTACTGCATCTGTGCGTACATGGTCTTTGGGTGGTGGTCATTTATTTCTACAAATGGGTGCAGGTATAGGTGGAGTAGAACTAACCGATGTAAATACTAAAGGCATTGTAGATAAATCATCAATAAAAGCGAATGCTTTGTCTATGATGGTTGGTGCAATGGTACAATACAAAAAAATACAAGCTGGAATTTATCTTGGAGTTGATTACATAAACAATCAAACATTCTATCAATGGGAATATCAGGGTAAACTATGGCTTGCTTTTGGAGTGGGTTACCAATTGTTTAATGTTGGATTAGGACAAGACAAAACCCAAAAGAATCAATAATTAAATTTAAAAACAACCTTATGAAACACCCACTCACGCTTTGCCTCTTAATGGCAGCAATATTCACTCTAAATGCACAAAGTAAAAAAGAGAATATTGAAGCATTAAATAAATCATTTGCCCATAAGTTTTATTACTATGTTTTGTCACAGCGGGCTACAGACGAAGGCTTATACTTCTTTAATGTATCGGAAGAAGATCTTATCGAAAAGGATGCAAAAGGTAGCTTTCCACTTAGTTTTGAGTTCTTGAAATGGAGTGATATGGAATTAGCTACTATTAAAACGAATACAAGTAATAATACCAGATACTTGTGGTTAGGAGGTCCTTCAAAAGAATATATGCGCGATGCTGATAAAAATGACATTCAATTTGACGGTCGCACCTATGCGTTTTATAAAAAGCATGACGGTATAAGCATTTTTGGTGTAGACTCAGCGGAAGTAAACCGCTTAAATGCCATAGCCATGTTGATAAATATCATTAGAAAACAATAATTAATCTGTTTCGTTTAACCCAAGGATAGGTCATGATCTGGCCTACTCTCACCACCCCCGCCGCACTTTGCGACGGGGGCGGTTTTGTTTTTCGGGAAGGATAAAAAGATGTAAAGTTAATATATTATAATTGTTCAATTATTTTTCTGAAACACATACTTCACTATCAATAATTTCATATATTTGTAGTATTGCAAAACGATGCATATCAGCTCATATACAAATAGTTACGCTCAAAGCATATAACATTTTTTAAGAGTTTTTCTTTGTAACTACAGCGTTTATGCGGAGTGATATTTTGATACACTTTAGCCATTTCATCGGGCAGAGAGCAGATAAAAGCACTTCGTCGGAAGAAAATCTGTTGTAGCAATTTTGCTACAAAGCGTAATAGAGGGCTGAAATGGTGCCGCAATTGTTCGGCAAGACATCATCGGTCGATGAAGCGTTCCCGAAGTTTTGCGGCAAGACATCATCGGGCGATGAAGTGTTCCCGCAGTTTTGCGACAAGACATCATCGGGCGATGAAGTGTCCCCGCAGTTTTGCGACATGACATCATCGAGTGATGAAACGCTCCCGCAGTTTTGCGGCAGTGCATCATCGGTCGATGAAGTGTTCCCGAAGTTTTGCAACGGAGAAATCCTCCATGAGAGAGTCTAAGTACATATTCTCTATACAATAATCTAAAAATGAAATCTAATAAAAAAAATTAATTCAGGTAGTTTTAGCTTTTATCGAAACAATGAGCATGGTCAGTTTCATTCAGTGGTCAGAGAGGAACTTATAAAGGAAACTCCCGAAAAACTGGGAATTATCCCCTTTTATCAATCCTATGTGGATGCAGTAACCGCCGAACTGTCAGCTATAGAAGTAGAACAAGGCAGTCAGCACAGTAGAACGATTGAAGATGCGGATATTTTTCGTGACCGCCTCTATCGGTCGTTTGTATTGCACATCAACTCCTGTCTGTTGAGTTTTGACTCAACGGTACAAGATGCAGCCGATAGAATTTTGCGAATTGTAAATCAGGTAGGCGACATGCGCAAGCAACCCTACAACCAGGAGAGTAAAACATTAACGAGCCTTACAAGTCAACTCGAAAGTAATTATTCAGCTGATATTACAAGCTGTAATGCTGTTGTTCAACTTTCAAAATTGAAGGAAGCAAACGATTCATTTGTTGCCGACTTTGGCACACGAGCTTCGGAAGTATCAGCACGCATCAGCGGAGATGTAAGAGCAGCACGCGTAATGGTTGATGCTATTTACAAAAACATTATCACTGTAATTAATGCACTTGTTTTGCTCAATGGTGAAGCCGAATACAGTACATTTATCGATAAGGTAAACTATCAGATTGATTATTACAAAAACACTATCAACAACCGTCGTAGCAAAGGTAAGGACAAAGCTGAAAGCACTCCGACAATTTAATGGACACAGTAAGTTGCTAATCTTCTTTACTTACTGTTTCACTCCCGCAAATGACCCAAACACCTGCAGACATTCTGCTTTAAGTTAGGGCATTTGCGGGAGTTTTTATTTAGTAAGCGAAAGCGAACAACCGCTTCAAGCGGTTTGTCGCGTTTACCACAACTATATCAGGATTTGATTGTAAAATCATAGCTATCTTCTTAAAATCGCGCTTTTCCAAAACTTTAAAATTTATAGTATTTATATTAAAATAATTTTGTAACTTTGTAAGAATAAAAATTATTCACAACTATAAATTAAAACCAAAACAATTTAAACATGGAAAAATTTAGAAAAGGAGACTTTATTCGTCTCAAAAAAATTGCGAATTACCACATTGAACGTTTCTCAGGTGAAGAAGTAAATATCTTTGAAATACTTATCAAGGAAGACAATTATGTAGAAGTGAGAAACTGCAAAAGTAAAATTCCTATTGCCGACATAGAACCGATTCTTGTTAATGGGAAAGACGATTTTCAAATCTATTATGATGATAATAAAATGATGGCTACTTATATGAATCCTGGTGATTCTGTGCCTGTTACTAAAACTGATAAATCTTATTATTATGATTTATTTGAAAGAATTATTTATCTGGGAAAAAATTTCCAAGAAATTATGAAAGAACAAGGGTTTCAATATGTTCATGAAATTCAACATTACTTATATGATGAATTAGATCATCAAAGATTGAAGATTAATGATAATATTTGGTAATAAAAACATTCTATATTTATAAGTTAAACACAAATTTTTCTCCAAAAATGACAATAGACGACAATTTAAAATCTTTAAGAACAGAGGTTCACCAAAATTCAAAGATTATTATGAATCATGTTATTCAGACAAACATCTCTCGTCTTCCGAATAACGAAAAAAGAGCAACTGACATTTGTATGTTTTGTGGCTCGTCTGACAATCTTACGAAAGAACATGTGATGCCACGTTGGGCATTTGAAAACTCTCCAGGAAAGTTCTTCAATACCGAAGTTAATGGAATTGGACAAACTTATATGAAGACAACAATTCCTGCATGTGCAAACTGCAATAATAATAGATTAGGTTTATTAGAAAAATATATCAATAAATTATTTTTAGAAGTTGATCCTGATACTAGAGATTTTACGCCTATTGAAATATCTACTATTATTTACTGGTTGGAAATCATTGATTTCAAATTTGAAATTCTAAATGCAAGAAGATTGTTTAAATCATCAAAGAAAAATGGATATATACCTTATTTAGCTGACTTCCCTATTTCAGTACTTCGATCTAATGTAAATTATAGCCCGAGTAAAGCGATATCTGAAATTCGTCGATCGCAAAAACGATTGACTGCAAAGAACAAATCCGATAGTTTTAATTCATTAGTTATTTTTAAAACATCGAATAAATCCTTTCACTTTTTCCATACTATGGACGAATTTATTTTTATCGAATTGCCAATATTCAAAATCGCCATATTCTACTTTTATAAAAGGACATTTCGAACAAGCAAAGAGGGACATGAAGAAGCAATAAAAATAATTAATAAAGTATACAATTACTAACACAATTCTGATAACACACCCACAACATCTCTGCATCCTCAACACTTTTTATAATATTGTTTTAATTGTCACTAGGACAGGTCGCGACCTGTCCCTACACTTCCTCGCATTCCCCGCCGCACTTTGCGACAAAGGCGGTTTTATTACAAACTATTAACCATAAACATTCTGTCAATAAAAAACGTTTAAAAAACGAATTTGTATACCATTTTTTGCGTATTTTTGTGTTCAATTATAAAAAACCATACCAATATGAATATCACCGAACGTTTTTTGAAA
>Ga0302288_1001636_pt1 | contig 14180 bp, 11 predicted proteins | sample III_Fen_N1_1_FD_194549 | JGI IMG/M metagenome (GOLD analysis project Ga0302288, IMG submission 194549) | Peat permafrost microbial communities from Stordalen Mire near Abisko, Sweden - III_Fen_N1_1 | ecosystem: Environmental > Terrestrial > Soil > Wetlands > Permafrost | place: Sweden: Abisko...
ACATTTTTTTCCATATTGTTTGGGCTTTAATTAAAAAAGCCCTAAGATAATCAGGCATTTGCACAAAAGCAAACTGCCGCCTGAAAGGCGGTTTAGTCCAACATGTAGTTATATTCGAGCCCTTGCCTAACGGCAAATCAATAGGGCTAAATATAACCTAATTATGTATAATAGCCGCACAAAATCAACGCCTTTGCTCCGCTGCCCGAAGAACCTCAAGAGTTCCCCACCACCCATTAGTTGTTGCAGTATCAAAAAATAGAACGAGTTATATTTCCATGTGCTTGCAGTCGGTTCATTCTCTTCTCTCATTTCGTTTCGGGGGATGCTGTTCGTACCTCACTACGCATCCACCCTTCACTCCATTGCGTTCAGTTCATTTCACCCACCTTAGCACCACACGGCATAAGTAGCTTCTTCATTCCACTCCACAATTCTACGCAGTCATTACATTTCGCTTAACGGCTGTAATCCTCCCACAATACCCCTCCCACAAACATCCAATAAAGCTCCATTCCCCAAACCATTGCTCCGTTACATTCAGTCGCCACCCATGCCCTTTTCCAACGCATTTCCAATTGTATATTTTTCCCCACGGTGACGAGTCCACCCCAATAATCGCCTAAAGGCAGAGCGGAAAGTTTATTACACCTTATCGGTGAGTTGTTCAGGCTACCACCAACCCAAAACTAATGCCCCGGAAGACCAGATACAACTCTTATGCGTGTTTATTTTACGAGAAGCATAAAAGTTATAACAGGTTTTCCATAATAGGGGACAGCGGATACAAACAATGAAAACCCCAGCCCCTTTTTGTGAGGGGCATTTATCGCTTTTCATTCTTTGTATTCGTATTTGGCACTTCGTGCAATATAATGTGAATTACTTTCGTCTTTGTGATTCTATCCTATAAGAAAAAGAAAAGATGGTTTACACTTCGTGTGAAGCAAGAGAAAGAAAGTGTTTGCGGCTTTGCCATATATAGTAAGTATTCTCTGATTTAATTATCAACAAATGCGTGTTAACTCAACTCATAAGAAAGCAACACAGAGCAATTGAATGCATGTAAAACATTCTATATAAGGCATATAATTATTTATTACCTTTACATTCGGATAAGGGAAAAGCCGTATTTGAGCCGTACCAAGTCCAAGTTATCATATTTACAAACTCCATAATTTTTAAGGTAATGGGAAAGATTAATTTAGGTAGTTTAGGTAGTTTCTCGGGTAAAGTGGGAAACATAGTTGGTGGAAGTTGGAAAGGCATTAGCTATATGCGTGCAAAGGCTTCTTCTGTAAGCAATCCCCGCACCGACGGACAAGTAGGTCAGCGCAGCAAATTCGCTTTAGTGTTGGGTATCTTAAAGCCAATGACTGGCTTTATCCGTGTAGGCTACAAACGCTTCGCGACCAAACAAACTGCGTTCAATGCTGCAATGTCGTACATTTTGAACAACTCAATCACGGGAACTTTCCCTGATTTCAGCGTTGACCTGTCAAAAGTGTTGGTTTCTCGTGGTAACCTTACCGTTGCTTCTGGAGCGCAAGCCTTCGGCACAAGTGGCTCGATTGGCTTGACTTGGACTGACAACTCGGGAGCCTTCACAAAATAGCCTTGCAGTCATCTGCTGCGCATTCACTGCGTCCGTTCTCAAGGTCGCCGTCAACCATACCCCCGGACGCCGTCCGCTTTTCGGGAGGATTGAGAGTTTGCGGCTTGTAACTGATGACAGAATACATTTTTTGGCAATAACGCTTTGTAAGTAAAGCACTTGTTTTTTGTTTTGATAGCCTTTGTATTGGCATAAATAAAATTCTAAAATAAATCCATTAGTATTTTTATATTATAAAACAAATAACTATTTTGGATGCCGAAATAACTAATACTTTGATTCCGTTTTCTCTCTGAAGCTTGCTTTGATATTTAAGATATTTTATCGTTATTTTGAATAACGAAATAGTGAAGTATCTTTATTTACACGTTGCAAATGCCTTATAAACAATAAAATATATAGAAATCTATAATCATGAGAATACATATTAAGATCGCGTCATCTAACGAAACAATTTTATTTGATCACCAACCATTATTAGTTGGAACTATTCATAAATGGTTAGGTTGGAATGATGAACATGGCAACATTTCCCTGTATTCATTTTCTCGATTGGATGGGGGAAAGGTCTCAAAAGAAGGAATAAAATTCAACAATGGTGGTTCTTTCTATATTAGCTCATTCAATGTAGATCTGATAAAAAAGTTAATTTCTGGTATACAAACAGATAATTCCATGTTCTCAGGATTAGCAGTTGAAAAACTGATAATAGAAGAAGATCCTGATTTGTCAAATAGGGATCTCTTTTTCTTAGGAAGCCCAATATTTATAAAGAGAAGAATAGAAGAAAAAATTGAACAGATTCTATATGATGACCCCAGATCATCTGAGTATCTGAAAGAAACACTTCAAACTAAAATGAAAAATGTTGGAATGGTGGATGATTCTTTGGAAATACATTTCGATTCATCATATCAGAACGCAGGAACAAAAATGGTCACATATAAAGGTGTTAAAAACAGAGCAAGTTGGTGTCCAGTTATTATTAAAGGCAATCCTGAAACAAAACTGTTTGCCTGGAATGTTGGCTTAGGAAACTCAACAGGAATTGGTTTTGGTGCAATTAAATAAGTGTACAGTTATGTATTATGTTGTAAAATATTCTGGTCCGTTTGGATTTATCAAACCTTGGACAGCGGTGAGAGATAGTGAAACATACAGTCAACAATTTCTGACACCTTCAATTATTGAAGGAATTGAAAAGAAACTATTTCCAGAGTTACTACAGGAAACCGGAAAGATCTCAAAAATCATTCGATACAGATTGAATTATTGTGGCATCGACTCCCAGCAAGAACGAACCTGGTCAAAGGGCAAATTTGAGAAAGAGAAGAAAACGGATTCTTTGGGCAGGACATATTATACAGCAAAAAACATGGGAATCATCACTCGGGGTGTGCTTCTTCAGCCCAATATATATCTTGCATTCAAAGAGGAAGAGGATGCAAAATGCGCATTTGCTCAAACGATATGCTTATGTCGAAATGAAGATTTGCTTTTTCCTGAAGCTCTTACAAAAATGTCAGAAGAGGATTTTGACAAAATTAATGGCTTTGAATTGATTATATCATCTTCTGATGAAGGATTCAAAGTTGGATATAACCGTTTTGATAATTGCTCAGAGATGTTTGGTGAGCTTAAAGTTATAGGTAACCCTATACGCAATCATTAATGGAACCTCTCGATCAAATACTGGCGAAAAGTGTTAACTATGGTAACATAAGTTTGCTGGAGCACACCCAAGAAGTAGCTCAAGCTATTGAGAATTTTGCAAACCATTTTGATTTTACTTTTGATATCCAACTTGCACGTAAAGGAGCAGTTTTGCATGATTTAGGTAAGGCCCATGGCCATTTCCAAAAAAAAATACAAAAAATCAATTCAAATTCATTAGCCAAATCGAGAGAAGATGATTATATCCACAGGCATGAGCTTTCTTCGTTAGCTTTTTTACCTGCTTTTCCAAAAAAAGAATGGAATAACTTAATTAATATGGTTGTTGCTCACCATAAATCAATTGAAAATGATCCAAATGAGAGAGGCATTCTTGATTTAGACCAAAATAGCAGATATTGGATAAATAATCATCTTAAGAACTGGGAGGAATGGAGTCAATACGGCTTAGCAATTCTTGAAGAATTCGGATACAATCATAACAAAATAACCCTTGACGATGCAAAGAATGCATTGCAATATTCAGTCGATTATTGTGAATCAAAGGGAAATGGGTGGTCTCCTTGGCGAGGCCTGTTAATGTCTGCAGATCATTTTGCCTCTGCTTTTTCAAATAAAACAGCCGAGAATCTTCTGCATCTTTTTGAAACACCTGATCTAAGTTATTACAACAATCCGTTACGTGACAATTCAATCTATCCATTATCTGAGGTATCAACAACTGATTCAAGACCCCATACAATAGTAGTTGCTCCTACTGGAGCCGGAAAAACGGATTTTTTACTTAAAAGGTGTAAAGGGCGCATATTTTATACTTTACCATTCCAGGCATCCATCAATGCTATGTGGGAACGCATGAAAAACACAATTCCGAATAAAGACATACGTCTATTGCATGCGACATCAAAAATTGTAGTAGGTAAAAAGGTTGAAGAACAAATTCTTCAACCTTTAGTCGGTTCAACTGTTAAAGTGCTAACGCCCCATCAATTAGCCGCCATTATTTTTGGGACAGCTGGATTTGAAAGTGTTATGCTGGATGTAAAAGGATGTGATGTCATTCTGGATGAAATTCATACATATTCTGATTATTCCAAATCTATGGTTTTGGAAATCGTAAGAGCTTTATTACGACTTAATTGCCGTATTCATATTGGAACAGCAACGATGCCTTCTGTCCTTTATAATGAGTTGCTTTTCATTTTAGGAGGAAAAGAAAATGTCTACGAAGTTAAACTCTCAGATGTGGTCATAGACACCTTTAATCGACACAAAATATACAAAATAAACGAAATAGACGAAATTTTCAATATTCTTTCCTATGCTTTCAAAAATAAAGAGAAAGTGTTAGTCATTTTCAATACAATAAAGCAAGCCCAGAATGCATATAAAGTATTTTCAGAAAAGTTCAGCAATATACCAATGATGCTTATTCATAGTCGGTTCAAACGGGCTGATCGTGTTAAGCTGGAAACCTGTCTTAAAAATAAATTCAATGGAGATGGCAGCAAAGAATTTGGCAATGGATTGTGCCCATGCTTAGTCATCTCCACACAAGTTGTTGAAGTTAGTTTAGACATTAGCTTTGATAGAATGATTACTCAATGTGCCCCTCTTGATAGCCTTATTCAACGATTTGGAAGAGTAAACCGGAAACGGGACAAAGATACCATTGGGAAATATAAACCGATTCATGTAATTGCGCCGAAAGAGAGTGTCTTACCCTATAAAATGGACATACTTAAAAAGAGCTATGAGCAATTGCCAGATAATGGTAAACTATTAGAAGAAAGAAGTCTACAAAAAAAAATCGATACTGTTTATCCAATTATTGAGACAAAAGAGATCGATATACATTTAATATACAAGGACAACCATTATTCTATAGGGGAACTAACAAACACGAAAAAATCTGTAATGTTAGAAGCATTAGAGATTGAAAGTGCAACTTGCATATTAGAATCTGACAGAGATAAATACTTAACGGCAGATTGGGATGAGCGCATAAAGATGGAAATACCGATTAACTGGAAAAGCATTGCTCGTTATAAATCAGAATATGAACAATTAAACGTTGGAGCCAATCCTTTTGTCATTCCTCAGAATGCAGAAGATTATAATACGTATGGATTACAATTAGTTGAACACGATAATTATTTATAAACATGTATACAAGTTATATAGGCAAGAAATTTCTAAAACTCTACAATGAACGTGAAGGGAAGAATCTTTCGGCTGAAGAGTTTTTTGAAAAAGAATTTTTCCCATTATTTTTTAACAATGAAAAACATTTATTACATGTTGGAAATTCTCCTTTCTTTCAGAAACCCAAAGAAGAAGATGTAAAAAAATATGGAAGCAAATCCTTGGCACAATACAATAATCTTAAAAAAGCAATTGATAATGATATACCTAATATGTCCATTTCAGTTGGCTCTGAAGCAAAAGATACAGAAAGTACAACCTCAGGCCAAGTTTCAAGTCTTGACCTGAAGTCGGATAAAGATGAAATGTATGCCTCATGGATGGGTGAAGCGTTAGGTATTGGCATTAGTGGAGGATTTATAATGTTAATCGATGAACCAGAAGTTATGTGGACACTATACTCAGGATGGAGATATTACCGAACATATTTAAGCCAAACGCCAAATATAAAAGACAAGCAAATAGAAACATGGAATGGGCAATGGCTTTATCATTGCTTTCAACCCTGTTTTGATAAAACCAATCCTCTTGACAGACTTAATATTGAGACATCAGAAGTTCAGGGAAACGTAGCAATACCAACACAGCAATGGGTAAAAATAATATTTGCATTATCCATGAAATTTCCAAATAAAACTATTACAGCTTATTCGTATAATCTTTCCCAGACAAATATCACTTTGGGATTTATAAACTTATTCTTACCTGACATCAATAAATTATTTGAACTTCGCGATAAAATATTTATTGACGAAACTCATTCCGCTCTCTCAGACGATGAAATCAGTTCCTTATCAACATTTTATAATTTTAAAAGCGCATGCAAATTCGGGACGATAGGCCTTAAAACAATAGAGCCCTCAAAGCTAAGGGAATATATGCCAACAGGTTCAACTTTATATGCTCAAGGTAAAGAATACAAATTCATAGACGAAGAATCATACATAAATTATAAACTTTTTAAAATCTGGATTATAGCCATGTTAAACAAAACAGAATTACTCAGTTTGGCTTCCGATATTGCAAAAGCATTATCGGATTTAGAAAAAACAGAAAGTAGGGGAAAGACAGTCCTTCCTTCTTTATCCAAAGAGGTAAGAGAAGCAAGCAACTTAAAACTTTTTATTGACAAAATTACTGAAGTATTGAATTACGCCCCTGCTAATGCAGAGATTTTTAAAAAAGTTGTCGAAGAAACATTAAAAATGCCATCAGACAATTTCCCCTTGTTTATCACCCTTATACGTTTTGAATATGCTTACTTAAAATCAAAGTATTAATCTTAAAATACTATTCATATGAACAATTCACCTTTTATTTATTTACGTGGACTTCGCCACGCAGAGCATACTGTCTTTGGAGTCAACAATGGCCAAAAGTATTATTATGACCCTCAGTTTGGTAAGAAAATGGCGTATTCAAGTGGTCAGCAAGTTAAACGTTCCATCATAGAAGCATTAGACATGCCCTTTGCTGCAATCACATTCAATTGGGAAATTGATAAAAAAGAGAACAAAGCAAACCAAAAAGAGCCACATTCTCCTTGCGATCCTACCTATTCAGACCAATTATTAGGTGGATATATGAAAGCCGAAAGTGGAAACATGACTGTTAAAAGAAGAAGCCCATTATCTATTTCAGCTATGCGCCCTTTACATCCATTACTTGGTGGAATTGAGAACCCGACAGAAGACATAACATTTGATAGAACTTCTCATCCAGATGACCACCAAGTAAAAGTTTATTGGTTAGACAATAAGAAAAGAGGGGCTGAACTAACTTCTGAGGAATTGGAAGAGTGGCTTACAACCAATCGCAGAAGTCTTCCAAATAGAGCCTTCATACAAGATCAAACTCGTGCTTCAGGATTGTTTGTTTACGATATTGCAATAGATCTCCGCACTCTTTTTTGTGTTTCAACAAATAAATTAGAGCCCGAGCTTTTCCCTGAAATTGAGTCTAAACTACGTAATGAAGGATGGATAGAAGGTAAAAATATTTTTGGCAGCTGCTTAATTTGTCCAAAAGAAAAGCGTGATGAGATAATACCTAAATTGGCAAAAGCAATGGTAAATTGGAGAATCACTTCAAACCAAGCCCGCACGTTCAGTTTAATGGAAACAGTTGCTATTGCCATTAGTGATAATGCAAATCAGATAGCTTATGCTATACGTGGCGAATTGCGTGATGATACTGAAAGGTTACAAGCAGTCCCCAAAATTGACGAATCCGTTAATGCAGATTTGTTTATAACTCCAATAGCATCAAGTTATATAGTTGGTTCTATTGGTGAAGCCGACGCACTCGATAAAGCAGAACAGAAACTCATAGATTTAATGTCTGCCTTTGATTATGAAAATCAATTAAGTTAATGCTGATACATTAATTGCGCCTGCTAGCTATTATTGTAATAATATCTGGTAGGTTTATTTTTCCTCAAAAAACACCTATTGTATGCTTCCAAATCAGCTTCAAGCCCTCATTTCCCGTGCCGAAACCTCAACCCTTCAATTCAAGGAACGCATTGAAGATGCTTACAAACTCGGGACTGAACTGGTCGCTTTTAGTAATTCAAAGGGCGGTATGTTAATAATTGGAGTAAATGACAAAACAGGCAAGATAAATGGTTTGTCCTTTAATGAATTGCAAGCGGCGACCAACTTGTTAGCTAACGCAGCATCTGAAAATGTAAAACCATCCATCGTTGTGTTTACTGAAACTGTTGCCACAGAGGTTGGGAATGTATTGGTGGTGACTGTAAAAGAAGGAATGGATAAACCGTATAAAGACAACAAGGGCATTGTCTGGATTAAGAATGCTTCGGATAAAAGGAAAGTTTTTGCCAATTCTGAGCTGGCGAAAATGATGCAGAGTTGTGGGCAATTGTATGCGGATCGCTGCTTGATTCCAGAAAGTTCCATGAATGATTTATCTATAAAAACAGTTAAGCTTTTTTTGCTGAAAAGATATGCGGCAAAATGCAAAGCGGAAGGTATCACATTGCAAATGATGGAAGATGTTACGGTTGAACAGATTGTATCTGCAATTGTACCTGGGCAATCGTTATTACAGCTTTTGCAGAATATTGATCTTGCTGGGAATAACGGTGAGTTGACCTTGGCTGCCTTACTCCTTTTAGGAAAGCGGCCACAGCGTTATAGACCAGTATTTACTATTAAATGCATTAGCTTTCTTGGGAATGAGATGACTGCTTCTTCGTTTCGTGACAAATTGGATGATCCAGATATGGTTGGCAACTTGAGTCATCAATATGAAACAGCAATGCAATTCCTAAAGAGGAATCTAAGAAATATTCAAGTAGAAGCAGGCTTTAATACGCTTGGAGAGTTAGAAATTCCTAATGGTGTGTTAATGGAGTTGTTGGTAAACGCCCTTGTGCATAGGGATTATTTTCATCAATCTCCTATTCGGTTGTTTATTTTTGATAACAGGGTTGAAATAATTAGTCCGGGAAATTTACCAGGATCGCTTAACGAAGAGAAAATCCGTAAAGGAGTATCTGTCCCACGTAATGAGCTCTTATTTAGTAATGCAAACATACTTTTACCTTATACCGGTGCGGGAAGTGGTATTCGTCGTGCTTTAGAGTTATGTCCACAGATTCAATTTGTTGATGATAAGGTTAGGGAGGAGTTTATCATTCTAATACCAAGAATAAAGACAGCTGCAAACTTAGACAGTAACTTAGACAGTAACTTAGACAGTAACTTAGACAGTAACTTAGACAGTAACTCGGTTAGTAAGATAGTTAGCGACTTAGATTCTAGAAAAATATTGGATGAAACAGCTCTGATATTAAGATTTTTAAGTATTAAAAGCAACAAGAGAAAAGATATACTTGATGCCATTGGAATAACCAATCACTCCTTTAACGCGAAGCGCTTTCTTGATCCTCTTTTAGAAATGGAATTAATAAAACGTCCTGATGGAGTCAGCCCCAGAAGTCCAAATTTAAAATACCAGATTACATCTAAGGGAATAGTTATTTTGAAACAATTGTCAAATAAGAAAGAATGATTCATAAAAATAGATTCTTTCAATCATGCAAATAACAGGAACTCACTTCAATTACTATTTCGTCTGCAAACGGAAGCTTTGGCTCTTTGCAAATGGAATCGCTATGGAACATACTTCCGATTTAGTGTTCGACGGAAAATTGCTTCATGAAACATCTTATCCTCAACGTCCGGAACGATACGAAGAGATGGAAATAGATGGTATAAAGATTGATTTCTATGATACTCGAAATAAGATAATCCATGAAATAAAGAAATCCAATAAGATACAGGAAGCGCATGAATGGCAGGTGAAGTATTATATTTATGTTCTTGAGCGTAATGGAGTTCAGGGAGTCTCCGGTTTACTGGAATACCCGGCATTGCGACAGACAAACAAAGTTCTGTTGACAGACGCTGACCGGACACATATTGTTGAAATTGAGAATGATATCCGACGCATTATTGAAAGTGATAAATGCCCCAATGTTATTCATTCAAGAATCTGTAAAAATTGTAGTTATTATGACTTTTGTTATTCAGGAGAAATCGAGCTATGAAAAAAACTTATTATTTATTTAACCCAGGGCATCTTGAAAGGAAGGATAATACGCTAAAGTTTACGCCCGTAGCAGAAGATGAAAACGGTATTGAACACGAAGGACAAGCCCGATATTTACCTGTTGAGACAATCAGCGATATGTACATTTTCGGTTCTCTGACAGCAAAAAGCTCTTTATATAATTTTCTTGGACAAAATGATATTGCCGTCCATTTCTTTGATTATTATGAAAATTACACAGGCTCTTTTATGCCAAAAGACTCTTTATTATCTGGTCGTATGATTTTAGCACAGACAGCGCATTATCAGAATAAAAAGAAGCGCATTGTCATTGCACAAAAGTTTATTGATGGGGCGGCTTTTAATATGGTGAAGAATCTTAAATATTATAACAGTCGTGGTAAAGATATGGAGCCAATCATAGAAATAATTGAGGGATATGCTTCTAAAATTCCGAATACTTCTTCAGTTGAAGAATTGATGGGATTGGAAGGGAACATTAGAATGACATATTATGATGCGTTTAACTTAATTCTCAATGATTTTGAAATGGGTAACCGTACAAAGCAACCGCCCGGAAATGAAGTCAACGCATTAATTTCTTTTGGCAATATGATGTGCTACTCTCAATGCCTGCGGGCTATTCATCAAACTCAACTAAATCCAACTATAAGCTATCTTCACACCCCAGGAGAACGTCGATATTCACTTTCATTGGACATCTCTGAAATCTTTAAGCCTCTTTTAGTAGATCGTGTTATATTCAAAGTACTAAATAAAAAGGAACTACAAACAAAGCATTTTGATAAAAAATTGAATCAATGTCTGCTAAATGAAAGTGGGAAAAAGATTTTCGTCAAGGCTTTTGAAGATCGCTTAAACGAGACAATTCAGCACCGTACCTTAAAACGAAACGTAAGTTATAAACATTTGATAAAACTTGAATGTTATAAACTGAGCAAACATTTGTTAGGCATGGAAGAGTATAAACCTTTTAAGATGTGGTGGTAATGTACATTATTTTAGTGTATGATTGCGGAGAAAAAAGGGTTGCAAAAATGCTTAAGCTATGCCGGAAATACCTTAATTGGATTCAAAACTCCGTTTTCGAAGGCGAACTAAGTGAAGTAAAGTTGAAGGAACTTCAAATAAAAGCGAAACTAATAATGAAGGAGACAGAAGATAGTTTGATTATTTTTAAAAGTCGTGACCAGAAATGGCTTGAGAAGGAAATAATTGGCAAAGAACGCAGTAGTATAGATAATTTCCTTTAGGAAATTGTCGAACAATATATTTATAATTCTTTTTTGAGCATTGAGATGTAAAAAATATATGCTTTATGTTCTTTGACATATTGAAACACACCACTTTAATATATATTGTCGATGCACAGTGTTTTTCATAGCATTGTACATCGACAACTTTTTAATAAATTATTTATACTTTTGTTTATTATAAAAAGTTGATAATCAGCGAATATTTTTGAGCAGTTTATCGACTTTTAATCAGACCAATGTGGAATTGAAACACCGTTGTTGACCGAAGAATCCCGACCGCTGTTGACTTTTAATCAGACCAATGTGGAATTGAAACATAACTAAATATTTAGAAATATGAATCTATCTAAACTTTTAATCAGACCAATGTGGAATTGAAACTCAGTAAATGGTACAATGAGATTAGAATTAGATTCCTTTTAATCAGACCAATGTGGAATTGAAACACATTAGGAGAAAAGATGGAAAAACTGAGCCTTGAACTTTTAATCAGACCAATGTGGAATTGAAACTTCTAAAGCCATTCTTCTGTATTTGAGTAGTACGACTTTTAATCAGACCAATGTGGAATTGAAACCCAAGTAGCTTAGCGATATGCCTATATGTATGTGTCTTTTAATCAGACCAATGTGGAATTGAAACCCCAAAGCCTTCACGCTTAGAAATCAAGACGCTTTACTTTTAATCAGACCAATGTGGAATTGAAACACACTAAAGACTGTATCATGGCTTACTACTCAACGACTTTTAATCAGACCAATGTGGAATTGAAACTACTATATATTTCAGGAAGTTTAATCGCATCCCTACCTTTTAATCAGACCAATGTGGAATTGAAACAATTGTAGGCAATGAGTGTTTTCTTGGTCAGATTGCCTTTTAATCAGACCAATGTGGAATTGAAACAGCAGATACATCAGAAGCTGGAAGAGTTGTTGGGTCTTTTAATCAGACCAATGTGGAATTGAAACTGTAGATACCAAGTAATCGAAATGTATTGCAGGGACTTTTAATCAGACCAATGTGGAATTGAAACCACCATGTAATCTTCGCAATTCCTAATGGAGGCACTTTTAATCAGACCAATGTGGAATTGAAACTAAATAAGACTTGGGGCAGACGTTGTAATCGCGAACTTTTAATCAGACCAATGTGGAATTGAAACTATTAAATATCCAGTCAGGCATCAACCAATCGCTTACTTTTAATCAGACCAATGTGGAATTGAAACTTAGATATCCAGACACCCATGTTGGATTGTTTAGCCTTTTAATCAGACCAATGTGGAATTGAAACATGGAAATGAAACCTTTAGCGACGGTGTATTTTACGCTTTTAATCAGACCAATGTGGAATTGAAACTTGACCAGCTTATATCTGGAAGCGGTTGATTCTTTCTTTTAATCAGACCAATGTGGAATTGAAACCTTAATAGAACATTCCAGAGCGTCAAAGCCGTTGACTTTTAATCAGACCAATGTGGAATTGAAACTCGAAATTACGCTCCGAAAAGTCTCTCTCCTTTTCCCTTTTAATCAGACCAATGTGGAATTGAAACGATATAATGACTGTGTCACGTGATGAAAAAACGGGCGACTTTTAATCAGACCAATGTGGAATTGAAACTGTGTCTCCTTCGGGGTTCGCGTTCGGCGATACGCACTTTTAATCAGACCAATGTGGAATTGAAACAAAGTCATTGGTCTTTGCCATTCCTGCATGAATCACTTTTAATCAGACCAATGTGGAATTGAAACTGAAGAATCAAAGGTTTTAATTCATGGAGAATTGACTTTTAATCAGACCAATGTGGAATTGAAACAGGATAAAGTTTTTGAAATGCTAAAACTGGCTAACTTTTAATCAGACCAATGTGGAATTGAAACTTCCTGACCCTTCCAATAAAGCTGTGGTAAACTACTTTTAATCAGACCAATGTGGAATTGAAACTCTATTATAACACGTTCATAGTCTCCCCCTTGAATACTTTTAATCAGACCAATGTGGAATTGAAACTCTATTATAACACGTTCATAGTCTCCCCCTTGAATCTTTTAATCAGACCAATGTGGAATTGAAACTAGGCAACTGTCCATGATTCTAGATCGCATCCTTCCTTTTAATCAGACCAATGTGGAATTGAAACAAAGTTGGGTTGCAGGTAGCTAAGACAATAGGATCTTTTAATCAGACCAATGTGGAATTGAAACGCCGGAGTATTTCCTTTTATGAAGGTTTCCCTTAATTCTTTTAATCAGACCAATGTGGAATTGAAACACAGTATTAAGGTCATAGATAACATGCGCCGCGTTACTTTTAATCAGACCAATGTGGAATTGAAACCGGTGTTTAACTTCAATGCTGCTCCTGCTGCTAATCTTTTAATCAGACCAATGTGGAATTGAAACAAGAAAAATACGCGATAACGCTTTTGCGTTTTGTCTTTTAATCAGACCAATGTGGAATTGAAACTTCAGATGATGACTGTTACGAGACTATTCGAAAATTCTTTTAATCAGACCAATGTGGAATTGAAACATAGTTGAAGCAATTAATAAAGATTTCCCTTCGAAACTTTTAATCAGACCAATGTGGAATTGAAACTAAAGGATCTGCTCAATGTTGTCAATGATGTCGCTACTTTTAATCAGACCAATGTGGAATTGAAACTTACTCAATAAGGATAGTGATCCGGTCGCTTATATCTTTTAATCAGACCAATGTGGAATTGAAACGTTATATGAATAGACAATATGCTACTGTCGTCAATACTTTTAATCAGACCAATGTGGAATTGAAACATAAGATCATTGTATTTATTTTCAACGGAG
>Ga0302288_1001638_pt1 | contig 14166 bp, 9 predicted proteins | sample III_Fen_N1_1_FD_194549 | JGI IMG/M metagenome (GOLD analysis project Ga0302288, IMG submission 194549) | Peat permafrost microbial communities from Stordalen Mire near Abisko, Sweden - III_Fen_N1_1 | ecosystem: Environmental > Terrestrial > Soil > Wetlands > Permafrost | place: Sweden: Abisko...
TGCTGAGGCATTGATCCGGAATTTATCAATCGATCACAACGGAATTCAGTTCCTTCTTCAAAAGTATGGCGATTCTGCTGTAGTTGCCGGGGCAGCCGCCATCACGAGGATACATGTCCATACCAATCAGCCGGCGGAACTTTTTCACGAATTGAAAGATTACGGAACGCTCACCTCTCAAAAGGTGGATGACATGATCCGACAAAATGAGGTGATAAAAAACAGAAAATGGAACATAGCGCTTGTAACTGATTCAACTTGTGATTTATCGCAGGAATTGATTGACCACTATCAGATACATGTGGTTCCGTTGAATCTCAATTTTGGGGAAAATCATTATTTGGATAAAGTGACCATCACACCTGATCAATTCTACGACCTCCTTGATCAAAGTCCATCATTTCCACGAACTTCACAGATCAACGAACGTTCTTTTACCAATCTATATTCTCATCTGGCTTCGCATTACGATGCAATCATCTCTGTACATATCTCCGGTCAGCTAAGCGGGACTTTCCAAAGTAGTCAGAAAGCAGCCTCGCGAATTAGTGCAGAATTCAATAAACCAGTTCATGCAATCGACTCAAAATGCTTGTCCGGTGCACTTGGGTTAATTGTATTACGTACAGCCATGGCAATTGAAAAGGGAGATTCTACAGATGAGCTCCTGAGTTTGATCGGACAATGGATAAAGAAAACGCGTGTTTTCGTTAGTGTTAAAACCTTAAAGTACATGGTAAAAGGAGGGAGAGTTTCCAGGCCCAAAGGGTTTATTTCAGCACTCCTTAATATTAAACCCATTGTATCGCTGGACGAAAACGGGAAAGCCAAATTGATTGGCAAAACATTCAGCCAGACATCTAATATCAAATTGGTGATGAAAAAAATTGCATTGCTTCATGGCGATGAAAAAATCTGGAATTATGTTGTGTTACACGCTCATAATTCTTCAGGAGCAGAGGATTATACTACCAGAATGAAGCGACTTACAGGTTGCGATCCGGTCTCTGTCGTTGATATTTCGCCTGTTATTGGCATGAATGCCGGTGTAGGTGCAACGGCAGTTTCCATCATGTTTAAATAAAACCGCTATGAATTTTCTTCAAATTTACCTTATCAATCTTGCAAGTATTTTAGCAATGATGTTTCTCTTGTGGCTGATCAGTGTGAAGCTACATAATGTCAGTATTGTTGATAGTTTTTGGGGATTGGGATTTGTACTTTCAATATCTGTATATGCTATTTATGCCAATGGATTGGAATTTAAAAATTGGATTCTGATTATCATGGTGGTACTGTGGGGATTGAGACTATCCATCTATCTGGCCTGGCGTAATTTTGGGAAAGGAGAAGATTTTAGGTATCGTGAATTTAGAAAGCAGTATGGTGAAAATAGATACTGGTGGATCAGCTTTTTTCAGGTTTTTCTGTTACAGGGTATTTTAATGTGGTTGATCTCCGCTCCATTGCTTGGAGCACTCTGTGGAGGATCGCAACAGGAGTTGAATGTAACGGACATCGCAGGGATTTTAATCTGGTTGATTGGTTTCACATTTGAAGCTGGAGGGGACTGGCAACTTGCAAAATTCAAATCCGATCTTTCTAACAAAGGAAAGGTGCTTAACAAAGGATTCTGGCGTTATACCCGTCATCCCAACTATTTTGGAGATGCTGCAGTCTGGTGGGGCTTTGCACTCTTTTCATTCTCTGCAGGTTACTACCTTCCTATCCTGGGTTCATTGTTGATGACAGCCCTGATTGTAAAAGTTTCAGGTGTTGCACTTATCGAAAAAAGCCTTCATTCAAACAAACCTGAGTATGCAGAGTATGTTCGCAAAACATCCGCATTTCTACCATGGTTTCCAAAAAAATAATGACTTATGGATTTTTTACTTCACAATATTTGGTTAATTCTTTTCGTGGTCTGGGGCATTCCTTTGACCTGGTTTAGGAGCAAATTCAGGAAAATAGTTTATCAAACAGACAGTTGGACCATCAATATAAAACCCGTTTTTATGAGAGAACTTAAAGCATTGTTTGGTGATTTATTACCTGGAAACAAAGAATACAAGCGAATAAGGAATTCCTATCGTATCTATTTGTCAATTTACCTCATTTTGTTTCTACTCTATCTTAATTTTCAAAGTCAAGCGCAAAACTCTAATCCCAATAACATGGCAAAACTTTCAGTGGGAAGTTTAATTCCCCAATTTTCTTTAAAGGATCAAAACGGAAATCCATTCAATATCAGTTCGGTATTGGGGAAGAAAAATCTGGTTATCTATTTTTATCCCAAAGACGACAGTCCGGGATGCACCAAGGAAGCATGTTCATTCAGAGATCAGTTTGAAGTATTCAATGAAGCCGATGCTGTCATTATTGGTATTAGTTCACAATCGGTGAAGAGTCACAAGGAGTTTGCTGAGAAGTACAGGCTCAAATATACCCTGCTCAGTGACGAGGAGAACCAGGTTCGCAAACTTTTTGGGGTTCCTACCAACCTGCTGGGATTAATTCCAGGAAGGGTTACCTACGTTGCAAACAAACAAGGGAAAATAGTCTACCTCTTTAATTCTCAAATTCAAGCTGAACAGCATGTCAGCGAAGCACTTAAAATATTAAAGGGGTTGTAGCATGTCGTTCCTGTATCTCATTATTCTCCTGTGTTGCTATTTCTTGGGAGCCATTCCATTTGGATATCTCCTGGCAAGACAATCAACAGGTTTGAATATTTTGGAACACGGGAGTGGCAATATCGGGTCGACAAATGTTGGCCGTATTGCAGGGAAGCATGTAGCCTTGAGGGTGCAGATTCTGGATATGTTCAAGGGATTGCTTCCGGTGGCAATCCTGCTTTTTGTGAGTTGGAAAGAAATTATTTCTATGCCAGATTATTTTATTTTTCTGGCAGCTTTTGCAACTGTTATTGGTCATAATTTTTCACTTTTTCTCAGCTTTCGTGGTGGAAAAGGAGTAAACACGACCTTGGGTGCCACCATTTTGTTGGCACCATTGGAAGTTGTTTGTGCTGTCTTGATTTATTTTCTTATCAAAAAGCGATTGAAGTATGTTTCAGCGGGTTCGATAGCGTTAGCTATTACACTGCCTATCGCTGGAGTCATCTTCCACTGTGAAAAGATGCTTCTTGCCTATCTCCTGCTCGTTTGTCTTATGATTCTAATTCGCCACACTTCCAACATTAAAAGGCTTTTCGAAGGGGAAGAGCATCTTGGCTGATATATTTCTGCGGTGCTTACAATCAAATAATTTTCTTCTTCAAATATTTGTAATAATTGAATAGTATCAACCAGTGGAAACCCAAAATGGGTTAGACCTCCTACTCATAATCAGGGGGTCGCAGGATCATGCCCTGCTTGGTCCATCCTAATAATCAAACACCTACAAGGTTGACTTGTAGGTGTTTTTTGCTTTATGCAAGAAGTACGTCAGGATTTTGGGGATTTTGGAAGTTTTGCGCAAAATCGAAGTTAACTTTGGAGATGAAAATATAAGAAAATTCCCTTAAAATATTTTCCCGTTCCGACGAAGTTCCGATACCTGAGGTTTGGATCTCCTTCTTATTGGACAAATCACTAATTCCAGTATCATCTAATTTGATAGTGAATGAAAAGAGGATATAAAATGAATAAAGAAAGGTTATGGACAAAAGATTTTATAAATGTGGCGGTGACCAACTTTTTACTTACGTTGGTTATGTATTTATTGTTGGTTACTATACCTTCTTATGCTGTTGAACAATTCCATACTTCAACAAGTATAGCAGGACTTGTGTCTAGTATTTTTATTATTGGTGCATTGATCGGGCGGTTAGTGATTGGGCGTATCATTGGGGGTATTGGCAGTAAAAAAACTTTAGTAATTGGCTTAATACTATATATCATTACATCTGTTTTATATTTAGGGGCAATTAATTTACCATTATTGGTAATAAATAGAATTTTACATGGAATTGCTTATGGAATTGCGAGCACGGCAGCGGGAACAATCATGGCACAAAATATTCCTCCTAACAGGCGAGGCGAAGGTATTGGTTATTATGGTATGAGTGCAATATTGGCAACAGCTGTTGGTCCTTTCCTTGGAATATATTTAAATCAGCATGCAGATTTTAAAATGATCTTTATTTTGAATGTAATATTGGCAGTTACTAGTTTTGCTATATCTTTTATTGTTAATGAGCCAGTTTATCAAGGACATAAGCAAGAGCACGTAAAAGCTGCAAAAGGTTTTCAAATTTCAAATTACCTTGAATTTAAGGCAATGCCGATTTCAATTGTTACATTAATCATTGGTTTTTGTTATTCAGGCATATTGGTTTTTTTGTCATTCTATTCCAGAGAGCTTCATTTAGTAAAAGCTGCAAGCTTTTTCTTTCTTGTATATGCCATTGCAATTTTAATATCGAGACCTTTTTCGGGTCGCTTATTTGATATGAAAGGTGCAAATGTCGTGATGTATCCTTGCCTTTTCATTTTTGCAGTTGGCATGCTTGTGATGAGCCAGGTCAATCATGAAATTACTTTATTATTGGCCGGTGCTATAATTGGGTTAGGTTATGGAAACTATCAATCAAGTGCTCAGGCAATAGCCATTAAAGGGATTCCACCCCATAAATTAGGACTGGCAACAGCTACATTTTATATTTTTTGGGATCTGGGAATAGGCATAGGGCCTTATTTACTTGGATTCCTCGTGCCATTTGCAGGTTACCGTGGCTTATATTTAACACTGGCAGTTGTGATACTTGTAGCTATTGCTCTTTACTACTTCTTACTTGGAAGGAAGGTATCCGTTGAAACTGTACAGACAAATATTCAATAGTTTATTTTTATTGATTGACAACTATTTCAGATAAAATAGAGGAGGTATAAAATGAAACTGACTTCGCCATTTGTAATTTCTATTAGCCGCCAATTGGGGAGCGGAGGAGCATATATTGGACAGCAGTTGGCAAAAAATCTGAATGTTTTTTATGCAGACCGCGAAATAATTGGCCAGGCAGCCAAACAATTCTCCTTATTAGAGGAGGATTTGCAATCACGCGATGAAAAAATAAGTTCTTTCTGGAAATCAGGCGTAGAATCATTTGCATTTAACGCGCTGGATACCTACGTGCCTCCACAAATCATCATAACAGACCGTACATTATTTAAAGCTGAAAAAGAAATAATCGAACATATTGCAAAAGAACATTCAGTGGTTATTATTGGCCGATGTAGTTCTTATATCTTACGTGAGCATCCCAATCATGTGAGCATATTTTTACATGGTAATACACCTTTTCGGAAAGGTCGTATTCAAAAACTGTTTAATGTTTCAGAAGAAGTTGCCGAAAAAATGATTGTACAAAGTGATAAAGAAAGAGCCCTCTATAATCACACATTTACAGGTAAGGAATGGACAGATGTAAGGCAGTATGACATTTCTATAGATACAAGCAAAATAGGTCTTGATAGAAGTGTAGCGCTAATTATTAAATATTTGGAATAAATTCATCTATTTTACCATTACTTCCTGGTCATATTTTTTGATTTGTTCTTTCCACTTCAGAGGTATGGGTATGCTTTTTTTCTCCAGGATATCATAACAAACCAAAACAACCAAGCAAGTCGAAAGAACTTCTCCGGTATCTTCTTCGACCAGAAGATGTTCCATGGTCAGGCTTTTGGTTCCAATTTGAGTCACATGTGTCTCAACCAAAATATGTGATCTCATAAAAATAGGTTTCAGATAATCAATTTTTATTGATGCACCTACAACACCTATTTTAACAAAATCCATTTGAGGTATCACTTCGTCAAAATAGTGCAATTTCCCGGCATCATAGTAATTCTGATAGACCGTATTTGAAACATGTCCCAACATGTCAACATCGCTAAATCTTACCTGGATCGCTACAATACTTTTGAAAGGTATTTCACTCTTCATTTTTGTTGATTTTTCATACAAATATATGATTCCCTGCCGATAAAGAAAAAGCACATTATAATACTCTCCATTATTATTGAATCAAAAAGACAGGTAATCTTTGTGAATACTGTATATATGTGGGGCTAAAAGATTGGAATAGATTACTTTTTTGAACCGCAAGTTGGGTACCTGCAGTAATCAGCAACCTGTTTTTTGCCTCCAATTCACTTCCGGCGACAATCAGACGTCTTCTGGAAATGTTCAAACCGTTTCTGGTGAGTGTCAGAGGCCATCCGGTGTATACAGCGTGTTTCCGGTCAAAGATCAAAAGAAAGTTGTAAAATAAACAATTTGCTTATTTTTAAACATCCTTATACCGGGAACAAAAATGAAAATTAAGTTGATCAGCAAAATAAAAGGCATCATCTGGGACTGGAATGGCACTTTATTGAATGACTCCGCACTGGCGGTTGATTCTATGAACCGGATGCTCTGCAAACGGGGGTTACCTGTTTTATCAATGGTGCGATATAAAAATGTATTCACCTTCCCGGTCAGGGATTACTATCAATTGATCGGTTTTGATTTTGACCAGGAACCCTTCGAAATACCGGCTCTGGAATTTATTGACCATTACAATCAAATGGTTAGGGACTGCTCCCTTCATGAGAATACACTGATGGTTCTGAATTATTTCAAGAATAGGGGAATCCGCCAATGCATTTTGTCGGCAATGAAGCAAGAAACGCTGGATCAATGTCTCGAATATTATCAGATTAGCCATTTTTTTGAAATGGTATCGGGACTAGATGACCATTATGCCAATTCAAAACTGGATTCAGGAAGAGCGATGATAAAAAAACTAAATCTTGAACCCAAAGAACTTTTGCTGATCGGAGATACGATTCACGATTTTGAGGTTGCATCGGAACTTGGTTGCTACTGTATCCTGGTTTCCAATGGGCATCAGTCGCATGAACGCTTAAAGAGTACCGGGGTTTTGGTTATTGATAATCTGTCACAATTGACGGATCAACAGCTACACTGATTCGTCGGATAACCCGATCGGATAGCTTATGCTTGGTTTGTCCGGCCAATATGACAGATCAAATCAGAATTGCCATTGAAGTTTTTCCTTCCAATCCCCACCACGATATATTTTTAAAGGAAATTTGAATTTAATTTTTCAGCTTGCTCTTTGCCAGCATGCATAGAAGGAGAACTCAATTTTAACTTAGCCTACCAAAATTTTTGATTGAAGATTGGTGTCTATTTTTTTTTGAAAATATAATATCTTAATATTTACCTGCTTTACCTATTTTTTCTCATGGAACTTAGTTAAATTTACAATTCTCAACATATACCCGGAACAACTTTCCGTATAAAGATTCTCTACACTGCCTATTTTGATAATACCGACTAAAATGAAAACAACTCCTCCCAACAATAGAAAAAAAGTAAATTCTGAAAATGAAATATCATCGACTCAAACGGGAGATGAAGTAGGGTTCAAAAAGAAGAAGAATACAAAAGTGGATCTTCTTTTGATTCCGCCCAATGTATCCGGGGAAGGGGCGAGTTCATTCATGGTCGTTGCTATCGGCGCTTCGGCCGGTGGATTGGAAGCGATAACACAGCTTTTGGAAAATCTCTCTCCAACAACGGGAATGGCATACATTTATGTGCAGCATCTAAGTCCTGACCACAAAAGTATGCTTACTTCAATTTTATCGAAAGTAACTGAAATGGTGGTTCAGGAGATTGATGATATGGAGAAGATGAAGCCGGACAATGTGTACGTGATCCCGGCCGATAAAGAAATAGAGGTGACAGATGGCCATATTAAATTAATTTCCAGGTCCAAAGATAAAACCACCAATCTGTCGATTGATGTGTTGTTTTCTTCATTGGCAGAGACACACAAGGAAAATGTTATTGGTGTTGTGTTATCTGGCAGTGCAAGCGATGGAACACGAGGGTTGAAAGAAATCAAAGAAGCAGGAGGTATCACTTTTGCCCAGGACGATTCGGCAAAATTTACCAGCATGCCTCATTCGGCGATTGAAGAAGGGGTGGTTGATTTCGTTCTATCACCCAAGGAAATTGCAACCGAGTTGAACTGGATCAGCAAACATCCCTTTATCAGGCGAAATGAAGTTAAAAATGCACCGGAGGATGAAATAGAAAACAGTAATCCCGATTTGAAATATATTCTTCAGATTTTACTGAAAAAAAAGAATGTCGATTTCAGTCATTATAAAATGAATACCATCAAGAGACGAATGTTGCGAAGGATGTTGATTCATAAAATAAAAACAATCAAACAATATTCCGAGCTGCTTGGTCAGGCAAATGAAGAAGTGGATTTGTTGTATCAGGATTTGCTTATCAATGTGACCGGGTTTTTCAGGGATTCAGATGCCTTTATGTATTTAAAGAAAACGGTTTTGCCCCGTTTGATCAAAAGCAAATCACAAGGAGAAACATTGCGTATTTGGGTGGCTGCCTGTGCCACAGGCGAAGAAGTTTATTCCATCGCCATGTTGTTGCTGGAGCTGCAGGAAAATAAAACGGCCAGAATCCCCTTTCAGATTTTTGCATCCGACCTTAGCCAAAGCGCGGTCAATGATGCCCGCATTGGAGAGTATTCCGTCCCGCAATTGAAAAATGTATCCCCCAAAAGGATTCAACAGTTTTTCATCAAGTCGAAGGAAAAGTATCGCATATCCAAAGCCTTGCGCGATGTATGTGTTTTTGCCCAGCACAATATTTTGAGTGATCCTCCTTTTTCCCGCATGGATTTTATCAGTTGCCGGAACCTGCTCATCTACCTTGACAATCCTGCCCAGAAAAAAGTAATTTCAATTTTTCATTATGCATTGAATGACAGTGGAATCCTGATGCTTGGCAAATCAGAAACCATTGGGACCTTTGAAGATTTTTTTACTCCGCTCAATAAGAAGTTTAAAATATTTTCACGAAAGAAAAATTCAGGTGGATTCAAAATACCGGATATTTCACCGTTAATTTCTGCCAAACACACCCTTCTGCCAAATACTGTTGCTACAGTTTCCCCTAAGAAGGCAATATTATTCCCCCAGAGTAATCTTGCAACAACTTTTGACGCGGCCTTGCTCGCTCGTTATATGCCTGCCAGTGTGATCATCAATCACGATCTGGAAATACTCCAGTTCCGGGGTTCCACCGAAATGTTTTTAGAACACCCCTCAGGCAAAGCTACTTTTAATATTTTAAAGATGGCCCGGCCTGAAATTTCCTTTGAGTTGCGCAATGCCATTCACCAGGCCATTAAAACCAAACAAGCGGTTAGCAAAAATGGGATCGAAATGAATCCCGACAAGAGTGGAACTACGATCAGAACAGTAAATCTTGAAGTGATGCCGATTCATGCAGAAGGAGAAGAGCTGTTGCTGATGATAGTATTTACTGCGCATCAAATGGATATCACGGAGCAATCCAACAACCCCGGTACTATTGAATCACCTGCAAAGGACCGCAGGATAAAGAAACTGGAGGCAGAATTGAATGCTGCCCGTTCTGCGATGAGTTCTATTATCCATGATCAGGAAGCTGCGTACGAAGAATTGCAAAGTGCCAATGAGGAAATTGTTTCCAGTAATGAAGAGTTGCAAAGCCTGAACGAAGAATTGGAAACTTCCAAAGAAGAAATTGAGTCGACCAACGAAGAGCTTACCACAAGCAATTATGAGTTACTTGCACGCAACCAACAAGTTGAAGAATTATATAATTATTACGAGGCCATTCTATCGACGGTTCAGGAGCCTATGCTCATCCTTGACAAAGACATTCGGATTAAATCTGCAAACAAATCATTCTATAAAATATTTCATGTAACGGAAGAGGAGTGTATAGGAATATCCTTGTATAATCTGGGCAATAATCAATGGAACATTCCACGCTTACGTGAATTGCTTGAAGAGATCGTTCCAAAAAACATACGCTTTCACAATTTTGAAGTAGAACATACCTTCCCTGTTATTGGTCGAAGAATCATGCTGCTGAATGCACACCGGATTATTCAGCAAAGCAAAAATGAAGAATTAATTGTACTCACCATTATCGATATTACTGAGGTACGGAATTTAGCAATCGAACTTCAGGTAAAAGAGACTAAATCATTAGAAAAGCAACTTGAAGCAGAAAAGCGGGCGCTAAAATTTTTTGAAGATAGCAACAAACGCTACAACATGATGCTCATTCATTCGCCTTTTGCTTTTGCAATATTAAAAGGGAAAAATTTGGTGATTTCCATGGCCAATGATAGTATCAAAGAGATTTGGGGTAAAGGCAAGCGCATTGAAGGTAAACCCCTTCTTGAAATTTTACCGGAAATCAAGGATGGACCAGTTCCCAATTTGCTTGATCAAGTATTTACAACAGGCATTCCTTATCAGGGACACGAATTTCTCATGCCCTTGGTTCGCAAGGGGAAATTAGAGAATGTATATTTCAATATGGTTTATCAGCCCTATCAGGAAGCTGACGAAACTATTTCTGGAATTACCATTATTGCCTATGAAGTTACCACTCATGTTATTACAAAAGAAGAACTGATAGAAGCAAGAAATAATGCTGAAAAGAAAACACAACTTGCAGAAGAGGCAATGAATTCTAAGCAACAGTTTCTATCCAATATGAGCCACGAAATCAGGACTCCAATGAATTCCATTATCGGGTTTACCAAAGTGCTTTTGAGAACTGATTTGACAGTGAAACAAAAAGAATATTTAAACGCCATAAAAATAAGCGGGGATACCTTAATTGAACTAATCAACGATATTCTCGATCTGGCAAAAGTTGATTCAGGGAAAATGACTTTTGAACAGACTCCATTTAATATGCTGGCATCTGTATCTGCCATACTTCATTTATTTGACAAGAAAACTCAGGAAAAAAATTCTGAGCTGATAAAAGAATTTGACCACAGAATACCGGAAATATTGCTTGGAGACTCGCTGCGTTTGCGCCAGATTATTATGAATTTGATGAGTAATGCCGTCAAATTTACCTCCGGAGGAAAAATTACGGTAAGAGTACGTTTGTTGAAAGAAGACGAAGAAAAAGTGACGATAGAATTTGGTATTGAAGATACAGGTATTGGAATTCCTGAAAATAAAATTGGAAAAATCTTTGAAAATTTTCAGCAGGCCTCTGCCAGCATTTCAAAAATGTATGGAGGTACCGGATTGGGACTCGCCATCGTAAAACAACTTGTTGAATCGCAGGGCGGATCTATCAGTGTAATAAGTGAGTTGGAAAAGGGTTCAACCTTCAGTTTTATCCTGAGTTTCCTTAAAGCAGAAACCATCGTGAAAGAAGAAAAGAAAACTGTATTGAAAGTTGAAATCAAAAATATAAAAGTATTGGTAGTGGAAGATATTTCACTCAACCAACTGTTGATGAAAACGCTTTTGGATGATTTTGGATTTGAATGTGATATTGCTTCCAATGGGAAAATTGCCATTGAAAAACTACAAACCAAATCCTACGATATTATTTTAATGGACTTACACATGCCTGAGATGAATGGGTTTGAAGCAACTGAATACATTCGGAATACGATGCATTCCAAGATTCCAATTATCGCATTAACAGCTGATGTTACAACCGTCGATTTAAAAAAATGCGAAGATGTTGGCATGAATGATTATATTTCAAAACCAGTAGAGGAAAGGGCAATGTACAGTAAAATAGTTCGACTTGTGAATACATCCTCGACATTAAACCCATTTTTAGCAAAACAAAATGCCATCATGAAGGCAGAAGCCATTCAGGAAACGTCAGCACACGAAAAAGCCAAAAGCATAGACCTGACTTATTTAAGGAATCACACAAAGTCAGAACCAAAGCTCATGATGGAAATTATCTCAATATATCTGGAACAAACACCTGCATTGATAAGTTCGATGAAACAAAGTTTACAGGATAAAGACTGGAAATTATTGTACAAAGCAGTACATAAATTGGTTCCCTCGTTTGCAGTGATGGGTATCAGTTCGTATTTTGAGAATATGGCAAGAAATATTCAGGAAAATGCAGGAAAACAACAAAATACACAAGAAATACCCGAATTGGCTAAACAAGTAGAAAAGATTTGTATGCAGGCATGTGAAGAATTAAAAGAAGAATTTCGTAGGCTTAAAGAATCAGAACTTGCAAAACGTTAGCCTTACTTGCCATGAAATGCACGGAATGATGCCAGTTCATTTATATCAGAATTACCTGCCAGGAAATCCGACAGGATTTTTACGACCAGTGTTAACCGGTGGGAATGGGCTAGACTTCCCATACATCATCAGGGGGGCGTAGGATCTGCCCTACTGGACTCACCCTCAAAATTGGGCACCTATACGGATGACTTGTTGGTGTTTTTTATTTCATGCCAGGAATATGCCAGGATTTGGGAAATATTGGACGTTTTGTACTGAAAAAGAATGTAAGGAAGTTTTTACATTCTTTAAAATATTTTGATTTATCAGCGTTTATCCACTGTTGAGTTACCTGTAGAATCATCTTTCATTTTCATCGCTTTTATTATGTAGTTTGGATTCAAGGGATAACCTTTCACAGTGGGGTAATTGTAATCTTTATGAATCAGAGTACATTCTTTCTTATATCCAATGTAAACCTTCGTTGGGGTTGTTGTAGTATCAGTCGGCATGATCTTTGCATTAATTTTTGGAACAGTAAGTGTAGAATCATCAATTCCAACTGACATTTTTTTATCTTTACTTGAAATAACGGTATCCGATATCATCACCTTTGCTGGAATTAATTTCTCCTTAACAGATTCAATAGCAGAGGAACGGTGCACATTCCTGTTCTTTGAGTTTCCCGAAACAGTTAATTGTTTTAATTCGGTTTTCTCCTTGAAAATTTTGCCATTATTCGTATTCAGAAAATCATTTTCCAAACGGTACTTCCCGCTAAGTACAGCTGATGATGGGATTGCTTTTAACTCTGGTTTAGCAAATGCGTAGAAAACTAATGCTATTAATGGCAAGGCAATTAGCAGTTTCAATTTTCTAAATGGAGAATGTATGCTCTTTTTCATCATTCTAAATCTTTTTCTGTTAAGTGAATAATCAAAAGAATTGGCAAATCTGATTACAGGGACATCAAGAAGCTGGTTTAATAATGTAACCTTGTAAAGAGCTGGATTTGAAGTGTGTTGCAAAGCTCTTTCATCTGCAAGATATTCATGGTTTTGCCTGATCAAATGAGCATAAACCCAAGCAAAAGGATTAAACCACTGTAGAATACACAATATTTCGACTAACATTAAATCGACCCAGTGATTTTGTTCAATATGTTCTCTTTCATGATTGATAATCTCAGTTGCTTCAATATCAGATGTTGAAGGATTTACAAAAACATAAGAGAAAAATGAGAATGAGGCTGAATAATCAACAGTTCGAACTAATTTAACAGATTCCTTAACCTCATATCCAGTTTTGCGCAATTTCTGAATTACATTTACAATTTGCCAGACTAATCTTGTAACAAGCAAGCAAATTCCTACTGCATAAATCCACCAAAAGACTTGGATCCAAGGCAATGATTTGACAATTGGATGTGTTGGTAAATCTATAATTGTATTGGTTGAGCTTTGCTCAGTCGCTACGAGTACAGTATAATGCCACGTATAAAAAGGAAGTATTATTGAGGCGATGATTCCAGAAAGCAAATAGATTCGGTTATGCTGAAAATACCGTTCATTACGTAAAAAAGACAGAAATATAATTGCAAATCCAGTCAGCCAGATTGTTGATCTTACAAGGTAAATATCAAGAATATCCATACTATTTGCCATTATTATTTTCATTTAACTCCTTCTTGATATCCTCAAGCATTTGCTCAAGGTCATGAATTGAAAGATCCTTTTTTCGGGCAAAATAAGATACCATCGCAGGGAATGAATTATTGAAATAATCACCGAGTAAGCCAAAAAGTTGTTTGCCCGAATACTCAGTTTTCATCACTAAAGGGTAATAGACAAATACTTTGCCATAATCTTTGTGTCTGACATATCCTTTTTTTTCAAGAACCCTAATTACTGTTGCTACTGTATTACGTGCGGGTTTGGGTTCATCGAAACGTTCTTGGATATCCTTAACCAATCCTTCACCCAGATCCCACAGGATGTGCATTACTTGTTCTTCTGCTTTAGTTAATTGCATTGATACTATTTTT
>Ga0302288_1001647_pt1 | contig 14113 bp, 14 predicted proteins | sample III_Fen_N1_1_FD_194549 | JGI IMG/M metagenome (GOLD analysis project Ga0302288, IMG submission 194549) | Peat permafrost microbial communities from Stordalen Mire near Abisko, Sweden - III_Fen_N1_1 | ecosystem: Environmental > Terrestrial > Soil > Wetlands > Permafrost | place: Sweden: Abisko...
TGCTTGTGAATGCTCAAAATGCGCTGAGTATAGATGATGCAATTAATATCGCTTTAAAAAAGAATTATGATATTCGCATTGCGAGGAATGATGCTCAGGTTTCGAAAGAAAATAACACGTCGGGTAATGCCGGAATGTTACCAACTGTAGGTGTTGTTGGGTCGGGAAGTTATGCTGTGAATAATACCACCCAAAAATTGGCTGGAGGAACCGAAAACTCCTATCCAAATAGTGCCAGCTCATCGCTAAGTCTGGGATTACAGTTGAATTGGACGTTATTTGATGGAGGTAAAATGTTTGTAACCAAAAGCAAGTTGAACGAAATCCAATCGTTGGGCGAAATCCAATTTAAGGACAATGTGCTTCGTACAATGTTTTCTGTTATTGCAGCCTATTACGATGTGGTGAGGCAGAAGCAACAATTAAACTCAATAAACGAAGTGTTAAATTACAATCAAAACCGATTAGAAGTAGCTCAGGCTAAATACAATTCGGGTTCATTGATTAAATCAGATCTGCTTCAGGCTAAGATTGATTTGAATGTTTCAACCGAAAATAAAATAAATCAGGAGTTTGCCGTGAAACAATCTTTGAAAACTCTGAATCTAGCTCTTGGAAGAAGTGGTGAGGAGGCAATTGCTGTAAATGACACGATTCCCCTTGGTTTCAAATTGAATAAAGAAGATTTAGTGAATAAACTAAATAAATCTAACACAAGTATTTTGGGCCTACAGAAGCAAATAGACATTGCCAATTTAGTTCTAAAGGAAAACAGGAGTTTGTATCTTCCGAATCTAAGCTTGAAAGGTGGTTATTATTTGTCTCAATCGGCAAATTCATCGGGTGCGATTTTGAATACAACTTCCAATGGTCCTCAAATCGGAGGTTCGCTTTCAATACCCATTTATGCCGCCGGTGAAACAAATCGGAAAGTAAAAGTTGCCAAAATTCAGGAAGAATCGAATGAATTAAATTTGCAGATTACCAAACTGGAAATCAATACACTTTTAATGAATACGTTGAGTGATTTTGAAAACCAGGAACAACTTCTGAAAATTGAAACGGAAAACAACGGATTGGCTAAAGAAAATATGGTAATCAGTTTGGAAAGACTGAAACAAGGTCAAACCACTTCTACCGAAGTACATCTGGCTGAGGAAAATTATGCTCAGTCCAGTGCGCGGTTGGTAAATTTCAGGTATAACCTAAAAATGGCCGAAACCAAGATTAAACAATTGGTTGCCGACTTATAATGATCGTTTTTTGCTGATGATCAGCATTCCAACAAACGTTATCAGACCGTTTATCATCAACAGTTCATATCCGAGCGGATAGTTGAAAATTGATGTAGTCAGTATATTTACGCCGTAGCAAGCCAGTGGCGAAGCGATAGCAATAACAGGTACGAGTTTGTCTTGTACCTGTTTTTTTGTGAACAAACCGAAAGCAAACAAGCCCAGCAACGGACCATAAGTGTATGAAGCAACCGTATAAACCGCATCGATAATGCTTTTATTGTTCAGTGCTTTGAAAACGAGCATGATTCCAACAAAAAGCACTGACATCCCGATATGAGTGTATTTACGTTTACGTTCGGCTTTTTGAGTCTCATCGTGTTTCACTCCCAAAATATCTACCGAAAAAGAAGTGGTAAGCGACGCCAGTGCCGAATCGGAGCTGGCAAATGTGGCCGCAATAATCCCGATAACGAAAAGGAAAGTTACCAACGGACCCAGGTATTGGGTGGCAAACAGCGGAAGAATGTCGTCGGTAGAGGCTGGCAGGGCAATGTTATTTTTAGTGGCCAGCATCAGCATCATGGCACCCAGGGTAAGAAACAACAAGTTGAGCGGCACAAAAGTAATTCCATACCAATACATATTTTTCTTTGCATCTTTCAAGGTTTTGCAAGTCAGGTTTTTTTGCATCATGTCCTGATCAAGTCCGGTCATAACAATGGCAATGAAAATTCCGCTGAAAAACTGTTTGAAGAAATTTTGCTTGGAGTGCCAGTCGTCAAACACAAAGATGCGTGAATGATTAAAGCTGACCATGCTGTTTACAAACTCCCCTGCATTGAAATTCAATTGCTTGGAAACCTGAACTACCATGAGAATCAAAGCTGAAACCAGACAAATTGTTTGCAATGTATCCGTCCAAACAATGGTTTTTATCCCGCTGCGGTGTGTGTACAGCCAAATGAGGAAAACTGAACCGAAAGCCGTAACCACAAACGGAATATGCCAGATGTCAAATATCAGGTGTTGAAGAATGACGGTAGCCAGAAACAATCGGATACCCGAACCAATGGTGCGCGAAAGCAGGAAGAATGATGCGCCGGTTTTGTAGGAATATTTCCCAAACCGTTCTTCTAAGTAAGTATAAATGCTGGTCAGGTTCATTTTGTAATAAAGCGGCAACAATACATTGGCAATAATCAAATAGCCGACAAAAAAACCGAATACGGTTTGCATATACGTAAAATCGATCTTTCCCACCATGCCCGGTACGGAAACAAAACTAACTCCCGATATGGACGAACCAACCATCCCGATGGCCACCACCCACCACGGCGATTGCTTATTGCCCAGAAAAAAGGCATCGTTATCGGAGCTTTTCTTTCCCACGAAATAGGATATCAACCACAAAATGGAGAAGTAAACTACAATAATTATTAGTATGGATGAACCGGACATTGGATTTACGATTTTAGAATTATGAATTGTGCATTATGAATTGTGCATTATGAATTAATAATTACCTTCATTTCGGTGCAAAATTAATGAAAATGCAGCTAAACGAAATGCCTGTCTGAAAAATAGTTCAGAACCGTTTTTTTTTATATTTTTGCAGTGCTTTGAACACACATTATGAGTCAACAACAATTTTCATCTTCTTTGCTCGAAAATGCAGTCAATGAGTTTGCCAAACTTCCGGGAATCGGTCGGAAAACTGCTTTACGACTGGTTTTACATTTGCTGAAACAATCGGAACACGAAGTGGAAGTTTTTGGAAATTCGTTTATCCAACTGCGTAAGGAAATTATTTATTGCAAAGTGTGCCATAATATTTCCGATACCGAAGTGTGCCGCATCTGTGGAAATCCATCGCGTGACCACGAAACGGTGTGTGTGGTGGAAAACATAAAGGATGTGATGACCATTGAAAATACGCAACAGTTCCGCGGATTGTATCATGTGTTGGGAGGAATTATTTCGCCAATGGATGGAATAGGACCAAGCGATTTGGAAATTGAAAGTCTGATTCATAGGGCGACAAATGAAGGGATAAAAGAATTGATTCTGGCGTTAAGCACCACGATTGAAGGCGATACAACCAACTTTTATATCTTCCGAAAACTGGCACCGTTGAATGTAAAAATCACAACCATTGCACGTGGAATTGCCATTGGCGACGAGTTGGAATATGCCGACGAAGTAACGTTGGGGCGTTCCATATTAAACAGAGTAGAGTTCACAAATTCATTTAAATAAAAAACATGGAAAAAAAATTGGAGCGAATCCTAAGACAAATCAATCAAGCGTATTATTTAGTTTTTACATCAACTATTCTTTCGGCTTTTATCGGTTATTTCATTGCGCTCAAAAATGATGCTATAGTAGATAACAAAAACCCAATGAGCATAACCCTTTCATCCGTTCTGATTATTTATATCTTGGCTTCCATTCCGGGCTCATTATCATTATTTTATAGATATTCCCGCAAATTGAGGACAATTGAAAATGAAAATCTTAAATTTCAGAAGTACCAAAAAGCAGCCGCATTAAGGCTTATTGCTGTAGGTTTAGGCTTGGTAGGCAGCGTGATTATTTTCTTTATTTTGCGCAATCAATCCATTATATTTTGCTTTGGAATCTCAGCTATTGCGCTGTTTTTCTGCAAACCGACAATTTCAAAAATTGCTTCTGATTTGGATTTGACCATTGAAGATGAAGAGTAATCCCAACTTTCAACTTTATAAACTTTACAAACTTTCAACATCATAAACTCACACACTCAATTATGGTAATAGCAGTTGATTTCGACGGAACCATTGTAACGCATGAATATCCAAGGATAGGGAAGGAGATTCCATTTGCGATTGACACCTTGAAACGACTTCAGGAAAAACCAAATTTTCAATTGGTGTTGTGGACGGTGCGTGAAGGGAGATTATTGGACGAAGCCGTGAAATATTGCCGCGACCGGGGATTGGAGTTTTATGCCGTGAACAACAATTATCCCGAGGAATCACCCGAGAATGGCGAGCCTCGCAAGTTACAGGCCGACTTATTTATTGACGACAGAAACTTGGGCGGATTGCCCGATTGGGGTATAATTTACCGCATGATTATTTCAGGCAAACATTCCCAACCAATTTCCAATGAAATAGAACCCGAGTATCAACTCCCTGCAAAAAAGAATATTTTTCAACTGATTCGTGGAAAGTGATTTTTCTACAATCAAGAATGTATCCTAAAAATGGAAAAGAATAAGCATTTATTTCTTGAAAACGAAATTCTTAAGCTTCGGGCTGTAGAGCCGGAAGATTTAGACCGGTTGTACGAGTGGGAAAATAATCCATTATTATGGGCAGTCGGCAATACCCGGAATCCGTATTCGCGTTTCGCATTGAAGCAATACATTCTTAATTCCGACAAAGATATTTACGAAAACAAAGAACTGCGATTGATGATGGTAAGCAAAGCCACAGGCACTGTGGTTGGTACCATCGATTTGTTTGATTTCGATCTGCATCACAGCCGGGTGGCTTTGGGGTTGTACGTTGATGCTGAGTGTCAGGGAAACGGTTTTGCCGGATCTGCACTGGCATTGACCGAGGATTACGTATTTAATTTCTTGAAAATTCATCAGCTTTACTGTCACATCTCCGAAAATAATGCGGCCAGCCGGCAGATGTTTGAAAAGCAAAACTACGAGGTGAATGGCTTCCTGAAACACTGGATAAAAACACTCGAAGGCTTTGAAAATATCATTGTTTTTCAGCGGTTTAATGCCAAAGACACAAAATAGCCGATAGATTAGTCACATCTTACTTTTTGGCAGGTGCTGACACTCCTTTAATCAACAGCCACAGCAGCATGGTGACTTCGCCTAAGGCTTCGGGAATACTTAGATAATTTCGAAGTGCGGTGTGAAGGTCTTGATTTATCAGAAAGCTCAAACTGTCAACCATATATCCTACAGCAGAAATTACGAGCACATAAGCAATGATTTTAGGAAAGAAATTGGAGTGATAGGTAAGATAAGCCAACGGTAAAAGCCACAATCCCCAAAAAATATCCACCACATACACACCGATAATGTTCAGATGTAATAGCAGAGTTGCCAATTCTCCGATTTGTGCCGTGGAGAATACCTGGAAATAATGGGTCCTTTGTAGAAATACCAATGCGCTTGTTTGAAATATAATATTTACAAACATTACCGAAACCGAAATAACCACCAGCGTTACCATCAATCTTGCCTGAGTCTGATTGACGTTCTTAAACAAGCGATACAATGACAATGCCAAAAACACAAAACCAATTTGCCCAACGATGCTGGCAATGATCGAAAGTACATATTGCGTTTCGGTTGCGAGGATATTTTGAACAGTTGAAACGGCACTTTCCGATACAAATGTTTTGGTAATGTACGTCCAGCTATACCCTGCACCAATGGCTAAAACTAAATACCACCATCCGGCAATTCGTGCTATTTTCCGATTCTCGGCAGTGGTGTTTGTTTGACTCATATTCGTTGAATTCAGCTTTTTAATTCATGCTCATCTTGATTCTCAATCGGTCGATAGCCAGTATTAAGTTGGTGTATTTCTTTGGACTCAACAGACTTATATTGATTTTGGGCGATTCATAAACTCCATTGTCATTGGCTTTCTGAAGTTTTAATTCCTTATACATTCCAAATTTCCGAATGGTAAGCTTATAATCATTGTATTCCTCCCGGCTGATTTTAAACTCCCTGATTCTTTTCTTGTATCCGAACAATGCAAAAGGAGCCGTTTTACGGTATAAATCGGGGCTGTATGTTTTTACAATTATTTCATCCGACTTAAAATCAAACTCAACAAAAGTGGGCCTAATCAGTTCACTTATTATCGAAAACAGGAATACAAATGCCAGAAACAAATATATTCCGTAAGACCTGTAATCAGAAAATTCTAACTGAAATATATTTATTCCTCCCGCTTTTGCCAAAATGATTAATCCTATAAAAATGATGGGGAAAAGAGAAATAATAAATCGGGTAATCAGGTAAAATTCAAATACACTTTTGTTGTTAATCATCTGCATGTTAGCTTTGTAATCCTATATACTAATCCCGTTTGGATTTCTTTTCCCGCTTAGCTTCTTTCTTTTCCTGAGCAGTTTTTAGCGGTTCTTTCTTTACGTTCTTCTGTGCGTTTTGCGACTTTGCCATGATGTTCTTTTTTTATAGGTTTTAAACTGCTATTCAATTTTCTCCAAAATTACAGTTTAATTTTATATAATTGCGATATTGGAAATATTATTTTCCCAATGAGTTATAATGGGGTGCCGGGAAAAGCCGATAAAATTATTTGAATCGGATTGATTTTGTCTCAGACTTGTATAATTAAAATTCTTGTTTTTACTTTGTAACCAAATACCTTAAATAACAGGATCCTGGCTTCAAATCAACGCACCATCAAGGCAGTGCTGCGCCCCAATCTGTTGAAAAACAATGTCGGCACTTACAAAGCACAGACAATTACTAATCAAACATTAGGGATCAAAGACATTTGCAAATCACTTTCCGAAAAACCCCTCGCAGGCGTTGATCCTAATGCCGTGGAATATCATGTCAAGCTATTCTTAGAAGAAATGGCCGAACTGTTGGCCGAAGGATTTGCCATCAACACCGGTTACTTTGGTGCTTCGGCATCGGTGAAAGGCTCGTTTAAGCATATAAACGATCATTTCGATATCCAAAGACATGCTGTTGCATTTAAATTTACGCAAGGCGTCGTTATGCGCAAGAAAGCCGCCATAACTCAGGCCGAAATTTTACCTGTCGTGAGTGCCGGTCATGGCATACAGCAGGTGTTGGATCACCACACGGGCTCCGAAAATAATCTGCTTACGCCTTCCAATGCACTTAAAATCAAAGGGAAGAACATGAAACTCATCGGCTCGCATCCCGATGTTGGCGTTTATTTTATCAACGAAACGAGCGGCGAGTGCACCAAAGTCCCTGCCACGGATGTGGTTCTCAACGAAAACAGCCGGCTTATGATTGTAATTCCCGAATTACTGCCCGGCACCTATCGCCTTGAATACATCACCCAATATGCAGGCAAAGGCAAACCGCTATTAGAACCCCGAAGCAGCACATTCGAGCGTCCTTTACACGTAGCTTAATCCCTATGCAGGAGTTTGACCAGTACTGGTCAAAGTGACTATACCGAGAAGCAATGATGGGATGATTAACCCGTGTAGGAATTGCATTGATGGGGTGTAATGCAGAACCGATAAAAGGCTGTTACTGGAGGTTTCTTTTGGGTGGAGAATTAGCATGCTTGAGAGTTGCAAAATTGCAGAAATGCACTTCAGTCGCCGATAAACATAAAAGTGTGTTAGGTGCAGTCGATTTTTATTTCATTAAAATTTCATTAAGTAATTTGAGATAAATATTCTCATTTAAATTTTTATTGTAATTCAAACTGCTCGTCCAATTCGAATCTTTTGGATATGCAATCCCTGGCACAATAGTTTGTCTTTGTTTTATATATTTTAAGTTTCTATGTAAATTGTCAACTTTATAGAATGTTATTTTTTGATAAGAACTATTAATGGGACTATATTCACACACAATTAAGTCCATATTTGCGTTCTTGTTTCTTGTAATAATTAGGTCAAATCGATTGTCCGTTTGTTTAATTTTATTCTTTAGAGTTATCGAGTTATAATCTGCTTTATATATTTCACTACATACAATTAGGCTATCAAATTTAGTCTCAATTTCTTTGTGAGTAATCAATTCTCTTTTCAGCAAACTGTCAGCACAATCAGATTGAGCTTTGCAACCCATCAATGAAATTATCATTAGTAGTAACATTAAACCTCTCATTATAAGTTCAATTTTATTTTCTTTCAATTATCCAAAACAATTCATATCGTTACCTTGGTAACCTTATATAAACTTTAGCTTTCTTATTTCTGCTCCAAAGATAAAAACTATTTATTTAATTAACTTCGTTTTGTTTTAATAATTTTATATCTCAGTATAAAATTCAGGATACAAACATAAGATTACCAAACAATAAAGCCCCTCATTCAACCGAACGAAGGGCTTTATCTTTTTCCCTCACCTTATGGAGAGGGGCAGGGGTGAGGTTACACTACATAGGTCGTTGATGAGGTATTTCCTCCGCGTCCGGTCCAGTTGGTGTGGAAGAATTTGCCACGGGCTTGGTCGGTGCGTTCGTAGGTATGTGCTCCGAAGTAGTCGCGCTGTGCCTGAAGCAGATTGGCCGGCAGTTGAGCCGTACGCAATCCGTCGAAATAGCATAGGGCCGAAGTGAGCGCCGGAACCGGAATGCCGCTGGTCAGAGCGGCAGCGCACACCCTGCGCCATCCGGCCTGTGCTTTTTCCACCACGTTTTTAAAGTAAGGATCGAGCAACAGATTTTCCAATGCCGGATTCGTGTCAAAAGCTTTTTTGATATCGGCCAGAAATATCGAACGGATAATACAACCACCGCGCCACATAAGGGCAATACCGCCGTAGTTCAGGTTCCATTTGTATTCGTTGGCGGCTTCCATCATTAGGTTGTAGCCCTGCGCATACGATATGATTTTAGCCCCGAAAAGTGCATCTTTCAGGTCGTCAATTAATTGAGCTTGGTCGCCTGTAAAAGTAGGTTTGGGTCCCTGTATGGATTGCGAAGCCAGCAACCGTAAATCTTTCTGCGCCGACAGGCAGCGTGCAAAAACCGACTCGCCGATAAGTGTAAGCGGAATACCAAAGTCCAGCGCGGTAACGGCTGTCCATTTCCCGGTTCCTTTTTGTCCGGCGGTGTCCAGTATTTTTTCTACCAACGGTTCGCCATTTTCATCTTTGTAAGCCAGTATTTCGGCCGTAATTTCAATCAAGTACGAGTCCAGATCGCCTTTGTTCCAGGTTTTAAATACTTCGTGCATCTCGTCGGTAGTCATGCCCAGCAAGTCTTTCATCACCTGATAGGCTTCGGAAATGATTTGCATATCGCCGTATTCAATGCCGTTGTGTACCATTTTTACAAAGTGGCCGGCTCCACCTTCGCCCACCCAGTCACAGCAGGGGGTTCCGTCTTCAACCTTAGCCGATATCGATTGGAAAATTTCTTTCACGGCAGGCCATGCGGCAGGCGATCCTCCGGGCATCATTGACGGACCGTTGAGTGCGCCTTCTTCGCCACCCGAAACACCGGTTCCCACAAAGAGCAAACCCTTGCTCTCCACGTATTCGGTGCGGCGCGTGGTATCAGGATAATGCGAATTGCCTCCATCGATAATAATATCGCCGGGCTCAAGCAGAGGAATAAGTTGTTCTATCAATTCGTCCACCGGTTTTCCGGCTTTCACCATCATAAATACCTTGCGGGGAGCGGCTATCGAATGCACAAAATCGCGTAGTTCGGTAGAGCCTATAAAATTCTTTCCGGCACCGCGCGAGTTTATAAACCTGTCCACCACGCCTTCTTCAATTCCGGGAACAGTTCGGTTATATACAGCAACTGTGAACCCTTTACTTTCCATATTCAGTGCCAGATTTTCGCCCATCACGGCCAACCCGATTAATCCAATATCTGCCTTTTTCATAAAAATTGAGCTTACGACAGTTTTCAGTTGTACGAAAACCTGTAAGCATTAGTGGTTAGTTATATTGTTTTGAAAAATGAATCTATCGAAAATCAGGCATAAACCTGATTTATTCAGTCGAGTGCAAAACCCAACAGTTTCAACTTATCCCGTATTGCTTCCTGTACGTTTACGGTTTTGAGTGTATATGCCGGAAACTCCCTGCGTACCGGGTAATCACCGCGCTGTAGCTCAAATTCCGAGGTATTGGCTCTGAACCGCCGGTCATCGTCACGAATATCGTAAGTGCTAAGCACTGCTTTCGCTATTATGTCCTGATCGGTTAGGTCTGTACCATCCAACCCGATAACGGAATGTGTTGGTAATTCAACCCCTGAAGGGCGCCAGTTGTTCAGTCCGAGTGAAAAAAAATCGCTGATAGCCTGTACACTCATCAGCGTTCCGGTGGCTTTTCCGTCACGTGAGTAACCGGCAATGTGTGGTGTAGCCAAATCGGTAAGCGCCAGCAATTCTTGGTCAATATCCGGTTCATTTTCCCAGCAATCGCACACAAAACCAGAGATCAATCCTTTTAGCAACGCTGTTTTGGTAGCCAACGTATCAATAACTTCGCCCCGGCAGGAATTGATTAATACCGGTTTTTGGTTTAAAGTATTTAAGAATAGCTCGTTTACCAAATGAAAGGTAGCATCTTCGCCCTCGGTTTCCAGGGGAACGTGCAGGGTTATTATATCGGCTTGACGCCGGATTGTTTCCAAACTTACGAATTTGTCGGAGCCTTCGGCACGTTCACGCGGCGGATCGTTGAGTAGTACTTTCATACCCAGTAGCTCACAAAACCGGGCAACTTTGCTTCCCACATTGCCCACGCCAACCACACCGATGCACTTTTCATTCAACTTCCAGCCTTTTTGTACGGCCAGCACCATCAGCGCAGAAGCAATATACTGTTCCACCGATTTGGAATTGCAGCCCGGAGCATTGGTCCACCGAATGCCGTTGGCTTCGCAATAATCCGTGTCAATATGATCAAAGCCAATGGTGGCGGTAGCTATAAATTTCACCGACGAACCGGCTAATAATTTTTCATCGCAAATAGTACGGGTACGGGTAACAATGGCATCGGCATCTCTGACTATTTCGGGTGTTGTTTGTGCTCCCGGTAAATAAACCACCTCGGCTACATCTTCAAATGCGCCCTGAATATAAGGTATTTTATCGTCGATTATTATTTTCATGCTCGTTTTGCTTCTGAGTAATTGAGATATACAAAAGTAAGAATTTTATTTAATGATTAATTGAAAGTTGACAGTTTATAGTGGAAAGTTGACAATTGATAATTAATCATTTTCCATTTTTTATTTTCCATTAAAAAAGGTTGTACAACAAGCTTTTGCTTATCGTACAACCTTATTTGTTTTTATATAAATCTGAATGTCAATATATAAGATCACTTTGAACGCGAAGGCCCAAAGTCGCCGAGACGAGAAGAAATAGTACCTTAGCGACTTTGAGTCTTAGCGTTCAAATAAAACAATAATTGCCTTAAACATGCAATCTGTTATTTTTGAGACAACCTAACTAAGTGTCTATTACAAGATGGATTTGGCAATACCCATTTCCAATCCGCGGAGTTCAGCCAGTCCGCGCAGACGGCCGATAGCGGAATATCCGGGGTTTGTTTTCTTCTTCAAGTCGTCCAGCATTTGGTGTCCGTGGTCGGGACGCAGGGCTATGGAGCACTGACGGCGTTGTTGTAAAAGCACCAGAGCTTTCATTACACCGTACATATCCACGTTGCCTTCCAGGTGGTTAGCTTCGTAAAAATTGCCTTCTTCGTCGCGTTGTGTACTTCTGAAGTGCACGAAATCAATCCGGTCACCAAAGCGTTCCATCATTCCGGCCAAATCGTTGGCACTGCTCACACCGAACGAACCGGTGCATAAACATAATCCGTTGGATGTGTTCGGAACGACCTGAATAAGTTTGGCAAAATCTTCCTCACGGCTCAGGATACGGGGCAAACCAAGTATCGATGCCGGCGGATCGTCGGGGTGAATCACCAGTCGGGCACCCACTTCATCGGCTACAGGACATACTTCCGATAGGAAATAAATCAGGTTATTGCGGAGCTTTTCGGCATCAATATCCTGGTATCTGTCAAGCGCCTGTTGGAATTGCTCTACTGTAAAGCTTTCTTCCGAACCGGGCAAACCGGCTATCATATTGCGGGTTAGCAGTTGCTTGTCATCGTCGCTCATGCTTTCGAAACGTGCTTTGGCTTTTTCAATTTGTTCCGGTGTATAATCTTTCTCCGCATTGGGTCGTTTCAGTATAAATAAGTCGAACGCCACAAAAGCCGCCATCTCGAAACGCAGCGCTTTAGATCCGTCGGGCATGGTATAAGCCAGATCGGTACGTGTCCAGTCCAATACCGGCATGAAATTATACGTTATGGTGTAAATACCGCAGGCTGCCAGGTTGCGCACCGAGGTTTTATAATTGTCGATATACACTTGAAAATCGCCAGTTTGAGTTTTGATATGTTCGTGTACCGGAACACTCTCCACTACCGACCAGATAAGTCCGGCGTCTTCAATCATTTTTTTACGTTCCATAATATCCTCAACAGTCCATACCTGACCGTTCGGAATCTGATGCAGTGCGTTTACAATATCGGTAGCACCTGCCTGACGAATATCTGCGAGCGATACAGGGTCATTCGGACCGTACCATCTCCACGATTGTTTACATAAATACATAATTTTAACAATACCCCTAATCTCTAAAAGGGAACTGGGTTTGTCCATTCTCCTTTAGAATCTATGAGGATTTTTCTAACTATTTACTTTAATACTTAAAATTTAGTACTACCAACTATTAAAGTGAATTTTATTACTTTCATTAACAAAAACAAAAAGTACAATTCTAATTCTTCTTTACGGGTTAGGGTTATTTTTAAATACAGAATGCATCAAAACCGCCATCAATTACGGTTAATGTTCCTGTTACGAATTTTGAAGCATCGCTGGCTAGCCAGTGTAATGTGCCAAATAACTCGTCTGCTTCTCCTAAACGACCAAATGGAGTATGAGCAACAATTGATTTACCCCGAGGAGTAGGAGTTCCATCTGAATTTGTCATTAATGCACGGTTTTGTTCGGTTAAGAAGAAGCCGGGAGCCATTGCATTTACACGAATCTTTTCGCTGAATTTGGTTGCCATTTCAGTGGCTAAGAATTTAGTAAAGTTTGTAACGGCGGCTTTAGAAGCACCATAACCCACAACACGAGTCAACGGACGAATTGCAGATTCCGATGAGATATTTATAATACTACCTTCTTTTTGATCTACCATAATTTTTCCAAAAACCATGCATGGCAAAACCGTTCCAAACAAGTTCAAATCAACCACTTTCTCAAAAGCATCAATTTGAAGGTCAAAAATCGTCTGATCAGGTCCAATTGTTGCACCGGCCATATTCCCGCCTGCGGCATTGACTAAAATGTCAATTCTTCCAAAAGTAGCCACAATATCTTTTGCATTCTGTTCTAAAACTTCTTTGTTAAGAACATCGGTGTTTAAATATAGCGCTTCACTACCTTTTGATTTAATGTCTTCAACCAGAGCAACTCCGGTATCTGCTCTATCTAAAATCACTACTTTACAGCCTTGTTCTGCCATATACCCGGCCATTCCTCTACCAAGGATACCGGCACCGCCAGTGATAACAATCACTTTGTCTTTTACATCAAATAAGTTTTGCATTTTCTAATTTTTTCGTACCAAATCTGTAATTGAATAGCAGCAAATTATTTCATTTTTTAAATGTACATGCTAAATTGTAGATAATCTTCAATATTTTCTTTCATCAAAATATCTATCGGCACATAATTAATTTTTTTAATTTCTTGGTTAAATATAAGTTTCCGACACATATCTCTCACTGTGAAATAGGCTTGTTTATTAGGACGTTGCGCAATTAGGAAGTTGACAATTCCTTCTTCAAGATATTTTACATTTTCATCGAGTAAATCATAGCCAATCAGTCTGATTTCCGAATGGTTGATTTTCTCAAGTAAGGATGCGAGTATATAAACTTTTGAATTAAAGGTTATTGCTGCTTTGATATTGGAGTGAATCTCAAACATTCTGCTCAATGATTCTAAATTTTCTTCTTCATCACTATTGCTTAACTCTACCCTAAGAATTTCAAATTTATTGTCAAGTTGCTTATCACTAATGAATTGCATAAAACCACTATGTCT
>Ga0302288_1001650_pt1 | contig 14091 bp, 8 predicted proteins | sample III_Fen_N1_1_FD_194549 | JGI IMG/M metagenome (GOLD analysis project Ga0302288, IMG submission 194549) | Peat permafrost microbial communities from Stordalen Mire near Abisko, Sweden - III_Fen_N1_1 | ecosystem: Environmental > Terrestrial > Soil > Wetlands > Permafrost | place: Sweden: Abisko...
TTAAGGAAGCGATTCTTTCGATTGAAATCGAACGAATGTACAATAAAGACCAAATTTTAACTCTTTATCTTAACGAGTCCCCTTATGGCGGTAGGCGTAATGGCGCCGAATCGGCAGCGCAAACATATTTTGGCGTTTCAGCTAAAGATTTAACCTTAGCCGAGGCAGCATTGCTTGCAGCGATTCCACAAAACCCAACTTTCTTTAACCCATATAACATCGAAGGTCACGACTCGCTATTATCTCGTCAACACACGGTTTTAGACTACATGGCTGAACAAGGTAAAGTCACAAAAGCCCAGGCCGAAGAAGCCAAAAAGGTGCCTATACTTGATTTAATCCTTCCAGAGGCTAACCAATATAACAATATAAAAGCACCGCATTTCGTTCAAATGGTGAAAAACGAACTAATTAAAGAACTTGGCGCTGCAACAGTTGGCAATGGCGGGCTAACCATTAAGACAACCTTGGACTTAAGAATCCAAGCCAAGCTTGAAGAAGCGATGAATAATATGTTCGCATCTTCAGTTCCAACAAGCGCTGGTTTTAGTAACGGAGCGGCCACAGTAGAAGATACAAAAACTGGGCAAATCGTTGCGCTACTTGGTAGCCGCGACTTTAACTACGCTGGATATGGACAAGATAATGCTGCATTGTCATATCTTCAGCCGGGTTCGACAGTTAAGGCTCTCGTATACGCAGAACTATTCCAAAAGAAAGGCGTCGGTTTAGCTAATTACGGTAGTGGCTCAATCCTAAAAGATGAAAATATTGATTCATTATACGGTGCTCCACTCTTTAACGCCGATCGCAAGTTCAAGGGACCAATATCCATCCGATCAGCCCTAGCTACTTCACGAAACATCCCCGCTGTTGAGGCTATGTACATTTCTGGCGTAAAGCCGACCCTAACAATGATGCACGACATGGGCGCGACTAGTTATTGTACCCAAGGTGATCAACCACAAGTCGGTCTTGCTGCTGCCATCGGAGGCTGCGACGTTAAGCAAGTCGACCTAGTAAATGCCTATGCATCTTTAGCCCGTGGCGGAGTATATCTTCCACAAACAACCATTCTTGAAGTAAAAAATAATTCCGGTGATGTCTTAAAGAAGTGGGCTGAAACCGCACCAGTTCAAGTAATCGATGCGCAATCCGCATACATAGTCAGCGACATATTAGCCGATGATAATGCCCGAATACCACTTGACGGATACCATGCACTTGGTATGTATATTCCTGGCGTAAAGACTGCAACTAAAACCGGTACATCCGACAAAGGCGGCAATGCAAAAGATATCTGGATGATGAGCTACAGCCCAGTCTTGACCATGGGCGTTTGGCTAGGAAACTCAGACGCAACAATCCTTAAGAGGGGTACGTCCTCTATCCCAGGTGTAATTATCGACTCAGTAATGAGCTACGCACATAAGACAATCTACGCAGAAGCTGGCCTATGGAAGTCAGGCGACTGGTTTACTGCCCCTGCCGGCATCCAGAACGTAAGCGGCGAGCTCTATCCATCATGGTGGAATAAAGATCAAGGAAAGACCGACTCAACATTAACATTCGATAAAGTTTCAAAGAAAAAAGCTACGGCGCTTACTCCTGCTGGGGCAAAGATTGATCTACCTGTTTCAAAGATGGTCGACCCAATCACCCAAAAAGACGTATTTACCGCCACCGATATATTGTACGATGCGTCCAAAGATGATGACGTGCACCTTGCTGGCGATGTAATGCCAAGCATATCAAGTGTAGTTGTTACAGCCGTTTCTCATAAAAACACAATTACCGTCACGACCGTCGATGGCAGCTCAGCCTACCCGATTAATTCAGTTCAAATCAGTGTCGGCAGTGAGGTTTGTAGTGATGTCGCCTCGACAGTCGCAAATACATACACATGTGAATACACAGCTAAGACTGGTGATATCGACCTTTCAGTCACTGCCACCGCAACTGACGCTAAGTACTACGTAAGTGCAACAGTTACCGCGGCTACAAAAATTAGTTTTGCGACAACGCCTACCCCTTAATTTGGCGCCATACAAATCGAGTTAATAAATATAGTCTCCTTCGCCCTGCGGGTCCTTGTCGGCATATCCGCGCCCCCAGGCTTCTAACATCCTGGCCTCTGCCACCACCTGCCATCACCAAACACGGCTTTGCTTCAGGTTCGAAAAATAAATAAAGGCTCTTTCGCCGTGCGGGTCCTGTCGCCCGGTCCGCCCCAGGTTTTAAAAATTGATTACAATTTTGTAGAAACCTGGGTGCTGCCCCGCCGGACGCCACCCGTAAGCTCTGCCGAAAGCCGAGATTTGTCACGATTTAAAGAATGCTAGGCCTCGGTCCCTGTTTCGCTAATGACACCCTGGAACCCGAGACTAACAAGGCGCCGGGGCCCTTGTTCAGTCCCGGAGCTAAAGCAGTGTCTTTAGTGGAATAGGGGCAGAGGCGCAGAAATGAGTAGCTGCGGACTAAACTATTTTAAATCTATTGTTTATTAACGAGGTTAATCAAACTATCTTCTTGCTGGGCTGATTTATTAACATATTTATTGCGGTTTTTATTAGGTCGTTGATTATTATTACGATTTGAATTCTGATTTGTTTTAGTCTGAATTTGATTACTAGCTTGCTTACGAGGTGTCTGAACCTTATTTATAACAGGTCGCTTATTACTCGGTGCTATATTACCCCCAACCAATTTAGCGAACATCATCTTGCCTGCTGCAGTCTGTAAACTACGAATAAATTCAATCTCGGCCATTTGACCAATTTTATTATATGCGTGTTCTACAACCACCATTGTTCCGTCAGCCAAGTGTCCAACAGCCTGATGAGATTCTTGGCCTTTTTGAGTTAATTCAAGCAACATTTTTTCACCTGGTAAATAAGCCATCCTAAGGCTCATCGCTAGATCATTAACATTAAGAACGTCGATATTTTCAACTTTTGCCACCTTATTTAAGTTATAGTCGATTGTACAAATTGAACCATTGTACTTTTTTGCTAAATTAAGCAAACGCTCATCAACACCTTCTTCGGCCTTACTGCCATCTTGAAAGATAACCACCTTAACACCTGGCATAGCCTGAAGCTCGCTCACTACATCAAGGCCGTGCCTTGCGCGGCTTCGTTTGTCTGGGTCGGAATTATCAGCAACAAATTGCAACTCACCTATTACACTGCGTGGAATATTAAGTACACCACCAACGAATCCCGACGCCGCAACGGCAATAATTCGGCCATCCATAAGAACCGAAGTGTCGACAAATACTTGCTTTTCGCTAGACTTCATAACTAGTCTTTTTTTATTGACAGCTACTAAATATAAAACTGCAGCTAAAATGATGCCCTGTAACGTTATTGAAATTGTTTCCATATTTTCCTACTTCTGTAGATAGTCGATTAGCGCCGTACGTAAATCGCTAACACCTTTAATAAATAAATTCTTTTCGGCGCTTTTTGGAGCAATCGCTTGAATAAAACCTAGCTTTTTCGCTTCAGCAACGCGGCGATCGGTTGAACGAACCGACCTGATTTCGCCGCCAAGCCCAACCTCGCCAAACACCACAATACCATCGTCGATTCGTCGGCCGGCTGCTGCGCTTGCTATAGCCATACAAATAGCTAAATCAGCCGCTTGATCATTTAGTTTTAAGCCGCCAACTACGTTAATGTATATATCTTTATCGGATAATTTTAGTTTAGTTCGACGCTCTAAAACGGCAATTAATAAATTAAGACGGTTTAAATCAAAGCCGCTTGCCGTGCGTTTAGGATAGCCGAAACTCGTTGGGCTGACAAGTGCCTGAATTTCGACTAGCAGCGGCCTGGTGCCTTCTAGCGTCGCCAGAACGACAGATCCATCGGCATTTTGCCTTTCGGCAAGCAAGGCAGCTGACGGATTCTCAACTAGCCGCAAACCTTCGCTATACATTTCAAATATCGCCGCTTCACTAGTAGAGCCAAAACGATTTTTAACGGCTCTAACTATCTTAAAACCGCCGTATCTATCACCTTCAAACTGCAAGACAACGTCAACCAAATGTTCCAGAACTTTTGGACCAGCAATACTGCCTTCTTTGGTAACATGCCCAACTAGAATAACCGCTGCGCCAGATTGTTTTGCTGAACGAATAACTACATTACTGCTATTCGTGATTTGGCTAACTGTACCAGGTGCTGATGTTATTTCATCAAGCGATAAAGTCTGAATTGAATCAATAACAACCAGATTATAGCCGTCAGAACGAATAGTCGCCGCAATATCATCGGCACTAGTGCTGGAAGCAAAGCTAAGCTGTTCGCTCTGCTCGGCACCGAGTCTTTCGGCCCTTAATTTAACTTGGCCCGCAGACTCTTCGCCGCTAACATACAAAACTGAGTTCGTCTTTGCAATAAATGCCGATACCTGGAGTAATAGTGTGCTTTTACCTATCCCGGGCTGTCCTGCCATCAAAACCACTCCGCCCGCTAATATTCCGCCACCCAAGACGTCATCAAGATCCGAAAAACCAGTCTTATAACGCTTCGATCCTTCCTTGCTGGAAATAGATCGCATAGTTTGAACTTTTAACACATTCCCAGAACTGCTACTGCGCGCAACGACAGACTTACCAACCGAAACAGGCAACTGCTCGACGAGCGTATTCCATTCGTCGCAATTGTCACATTTACCGATCCATTTCGGATAACTCGCACCGCAATTCTGACAGACAAACTGTGTTTTAGTTTTTACCATTGGCTACATTATAACATGGCAAAAAGAGTAAAATATCACATCAACTAACTGATGTTACGCAAACTAAACCGATGGCGCAGAAACTAAAGTACTATCTATGCTGTTGTATAGCTGCGTCGATTGAGTAGCGATTGAATTATATTCGGTCAAAGTCTTGTTGTACTTGACAATATCAGAATCAATCTGGGCTTTATCAGAAGTTAAAGCAGCGACCCTTGAAGTTAGTGAATTCCTTTCATTATTAAACTGACTTTGTGATATAAACTGGTTCTTACTCGCCTTTTGATTAAATGCAGAAATGTCAGAATTTAGCTGTTGAACATCTGAATTATATTTAGTTGAATTATAAGAAATCTGATCAGATAACGTCGTCAATTCCGTTGCTAATAATGCCGCACGAGTAGCTAACTCTTTAAAAACACCATTATATTTATCATAAAACCCAACCACTGCTTGACGATTCGTAAAGTACTCAGCGTAGTGCGCCTCAAGTTGTGGGTCTAGCGACGCAACTTCCGTACCAATCACAGAATGTAATTCATTGTCACGCTCGCCCGGTTCAGTGCGGGCATAAAAAGCAATTAAATCCGAGAATTCTTTTTTATTCTGGATTTTTGCATACTCAGCCTCAAGCAAGGCGTTGATTTTTACTTTTTCAGAATCACTCATTCTAGAATAGACTGCGTGAAGCATTTCGTGAGCCGCCGTTACCTCTCTAATACCATCGAGCTTAGGATCAACAACGTCATAAATGTAAATTCTTGAATTACTAAAACATCCTAAGATCGAAGTGGTATTCTCTTGGCGATTACAAACTTCATTAAAGTTAGCGGCCGAATCAACCTCTGGTTGACTGGTATAAAACATAAACTTACCCATACCGCTCATCATGTCACGCGTAGCGATTGTCTCAATTTCACTAGATGGCTTAAACTGCCAAACAACAATATAATCAAGAATCGTCTGTTTAAATATTAGAATTAGCGCCGATCCGAGGACTAGAACTAGGCACGCAACAATACTAGCTATTGTCCGCCCTGGTTTACGATTCGGTTGAAACATCCAGAACGATCTCCTTATTTCGCATAGCGACGGTTAAAACATTACCCTTTTGATACTTATCCGATAATATACCATCTGCTATACGGTTTTCAACCTCATCCTGAATTGTTCGACGAAGTGGCCTTGCCCCATATTTTTCACTATAGCCTTTTTTTATCAAAAATCGTTTAGCCGTCGGTTGAATTACTAGATGTATGGCCTTTGGAACAAGCCTTTGCTGCAAATCGTCGATTAAATTATCAAATATTTTTGCGACTTGCTGTTTAGTCAAAGCCCTAAACGTTATCACCCCATCAAACCTATTAATAAGCTCAGGTCGCATCATCTTATTTAATGCTGCTTCAGTAGCCTCAGCGTTCTCATCATGAATTGTTTCTAATTTTTTACGGTCATCTTTTGACACAGCATGAAAACCGAGGCTCGACTCTTTCATCATCCGATCAGCGCCTAGATTGCTCGTCAGAATAATAATTGCATTGCTAAAGCTAACTTTACGGCCTTTAGCGTCAGTCAATGTACCGTCTTCTAAAATCTGTAAAAGAAGGTGAAAAACTTCAGGATGAGCTTTTTCAATTTCATCAAATAAAACTACACTATAAGGCTGCCTACGAATTTTATCCGTTAATTGACCACCGTCATCATAGCCAATATACCCAGCTGGAGCCCCAAGTAGTCGACTAGTATTATGTTTTTCACCAAATTCGCTCATATCAATCTTGATTAGTGCATTTTCACTACCAAATACTTCGCGTGCTAGCACCCTTGCAAGTTCAGTTTTACCAACGCCGGTTGGGCCCATAAAGACGAATGAGCCGATTGGGCGATGGCTGCTTGAAACACCACTTCGATTACGCCTAATCGCTTTTGATACCTTAACCACCGCTTCAGTTTGGCCAATTATGTATTTAGATAGATGTTTCTCCAGATTACGAAGCAGTTTTGCCTCAGATTTTTGGACATGTTGCACAGGAATATTCGTTATCTGCGAAATCGATCTAGCAACATCATCACTCGTTAAAGCGATCAAACTATCTGGACTGGATTCCTGACGAAGTTCGTCCATTTTGACGTTTATTTGGCTAATGCGAGTTTTATAAAGCGCCGCCCGTTCGTAATCCTCGGCAGCGACCGCTTCTTCCATCTTTTCATTCAAATTCTTAAGCTGTCTAGTAAAATCGCGTAAACGACTCGGCTTTCTCGAAGAACGAACGCGAACCAATGCCGCCGCTTCATCAATTACATCAATCGCCTTATCGGGCATAAAACGTTCACTAACATACCTATCAGCCATATAGACCGCATCGTCTATTACCTCATCTGAGATAATAACACCGTGGTGCTTTTCGTAACGTTCACGTAAACCCTTTAGAATTGCAACCGTATCTTTAATACTAGGCTCTGGAACGATAATTTTTTGTAATCGACGTTCAAGTGCACTATCTTTTTCAATATATTTTCGATATTCATCAGATGTAGTTGCACCAATTAGGCGGATTTCGCCACGGGCTAAAGCTGGTTTCAATATATTTGCCGCATCTAGCGACCCTTCGGCCGAACCAGCCCCAACTAATAAATGAAGTTCGTCGATAAATAAGATTATATTCTTTTGCTGTTGAAGTTCTGCGATAACCTTCTTTAAACGATCTTCAAATTCGCCCCGATATTTAGTACCAGCAATCATGCCAGCTAAGTCTAGTTGGACGACGCGTTTATCTAACAAAGAATCTGGCACATCTTCATGAACGATTCGCTGAGCCAGGCCTTCGGCAATTGCCGTTTTGCCAACTCCGGGGTCACCAATTAACACTGGATTATTTTTGGTTCGACGACTAAGAATTGTCACAACCCGCTCTTCAATCTTTTCGCGACCAATAACAGGGTCGAGTTTTCCTGCTTTAGCCAAAGCCGTTAGGTCTGTGCCAAAAGTCGCCAATGCACCTTTTGGTTTGGTTATTCTAGCATTATGCAAAGAAATAACAGGTTCAGATTCGTCACCGTAAGAATCGCGTTGACGATCTAAAAATTCCTCAATTTCCGAGGTCATATCACCTAGATTTATGTTCATATCTCGAAGCAAAACAGCCGCACGAGCATTTTTTTGATTCAATATGCTATACAAAATATGTTCCGTGCCAAGATAGTCCTGCCTAAATTCCTGAGCAAACTCCCAACTCATCTTGAGCGTTAATTTTGCCATCTCACTCAATGTCTTGATATCAGTCCCAACCATCACCGTTAGCGGCGCCAAATTTAGTGCGCTACGAGCTCTTTCGAGTGTAACGCCAGCATCAGCTAAAAACTTAGCGCCAACCGACGAACCTTGCGCTAATATACCTAATAGTAAATGTTCGGTTCCAACATAAGAGCTTCCGTAACTTTGAGCAATAATATTAGCATGACGCAAACTTACGCGTGCGTTTTCAGTCAGACGTGAAATTATCTCCTCAAAATCATCGGCCATAATACTATTATAACCTATGCAACCTGAGTATATCGAGGGCTATTCTGCTGATTTTTCGAGTGCGTCGAGTAAGCTATCTTCAATATTCTTGTGCTTTACTGGGGCAACCGGCTTTGGAGCAATAGCTTGCTCAATGTCAAGTTCGTAGCCAGTTAAACGACTAGCTAGGCGAACGTTTTGACCAGCACGACCAATTGCAATTGATTGTTGGTCCTCGCTTACGTAAACCGTAGCGCGTTTAGCTTTTTCATCAATTACAACTTTGCTGATTTCAGCTGGGCTTAAAGCATTCTTGATAAACTGTTCACGATTTTCATCGTAGGCAATAATATCAATTTTTTCTTGATCACCAATTTCATTCATCACAGCCTGGACACGAGTTCCGTGACCACCGACAAATGTACCAATTGGGTCAACACCAGGAACGGTGCTAGCAACGGCGATTTTAGTACGGCGACCAGCTTCACGGGCAATACCTTTAATCTCAACTGCGCCATTGTCAATTTCAGGAACTTCCTGACGGAAAAGATAATCAACAAATTGTTCATTACCGCGGCTAAGAATAAGTTGTGGTCCACGATTGTCGCGTTCGATATCTTTGATATACACCTTGATGCGGCTACCAATATTATAAAATTCACCTTGAATCTGCTCGCCTTGTGGAATAATACCACTAGCTTTGCCCAAATCGACACGAATAACACGTGGCTCAACACGCTGAACAATACCATTTACGACTGTACCAATTTTATCTTCATATTCAGCTAGAACAACTTCGCGTTCAGCTTCACGTAGACGCTGCAAGACGACTTGCTTCGCTGTTTGAGCAGCAACACGACCAAACGAAGTAACCTCAAATTTTTCCTCGATACTATCACCAAGAACAGCATCTTTTTTGATCTTTTTAGCATCTTTTAAGCTAATTTCAACAGCTGGTGAACCAGCTTCTTCTACAACTTCGCGAGCTACATAAACGCTAGCTGTGCCGTCATTGATGTTAAGTTCGCAACGTACTTCTTGATCGCGCTCACCGTTATCACGACGCCAAGCGGCAGCAATTGCCTGCTCGATGACAGCCAAAACAGTTTCTTCAGGTAGGTTTTTCTCTTCAGCAATTGTATGAACTGCTAAAATTAATTGTTTTACGTTAATTTCTTCCATATTTTCTCCTTAATTCCTATTAAAAAAGTCGACCTGCCGGCCGACGAAATGCAAATGAACTAATATCAGTTTAGCCCATTTGCACCAGTTTTGCAACTAGTAAAAATCAATCCTAGTTAACAGTTAAGTTAATAATATAGATCTTTTGATCAGTGCCAATTACAGAGTTGCATACTATCGTTACTATATAACTTCCAGCAGTATATGGTATCGATAGAGCCGAACCACTTGCGACACTTGTCCCATTCACCTTAATCGACCCGCCCTCTGACGTAGGAGTAACAGAAAGATTACCGGCAAGCATCGAAGCATTGTAATTAAGAGTCCCAACTGCAAAAGATGGTGTTGGCGTAATTGTCGACGGCCCCCTCTTTAAAAGAAGCGTGGTTAAATACGGGCTCGATGCACGAGAAGCATTTATGCTGTAGTTTCGTGAAAAAGTTCCAGAATTTAACGTGACATTTATTGGATAAACTTGACCGGGGTTAATTAGCGATATGTTCGATGATGCTTGCCCACTAGTGACCGCTGTTCCGTTTACTAAAATTGTCGCATTAGGATCGCCTCTCGTTGGAGTTACGCTAATAGTATCATTATCATAACCAGTCATAATCTCGTAATTAGGTATAAATTGAGAAAAAGTGGGCGTTAGACTTATGCCAGTTCCGATATGTGCAACGGTCATAGAAGATAAAACAGCAACAGTCGAAGGAGCGATAGTGCTACATGCACCAGCCGAAGATTCTTTTATATAGGCATTTGAAATTGAATTTTTTATACCTTTTGGATTGTAACCTCGAATACAATAATCCGTACCACTCGTAGCAACATCAATCACATTGTCGCTTGAAAATTTATAACCTAATGAATTATTTAAACCATCAACGACAGAATTATACGTTACGGCATTTGGATCATCGACTAAATGTAACTTTTGAACCTTATCCATACTAGCCAAATCAGCCAACACGCTACTATCGCTGGCTCTGTTTGATATACCAGTATACGAGACTATAGTTATACTTGCTAAAATGCCAATTACGACAATAACTACTAATAATTCGACGATTGTGAAGCCATCAGTGATTCTTTTTTTATAATTCATTCTTAATTCCCCTGTTCAATACATATTAACATAAGAAGTATGTATGTAATTTATTTTTTAAATTTTACGGCATCTTCTGTGAAGAGCATTTATTTAAAATCTTCGATATAGAATCGTACTCAGCCTGAGTCATCCAAAGGCTATACTTTTGTTTGACGGCAATCTGTCTTGCGACGTATTCACATCGGAAAGCCTTATTTGGTGGCAACCAAGTCGCGGCATCGCCATCGCTTTTTTGAATATTTGTCGGGCCATCAACAGCTAAAAGTTCCAACGGATCATTTGCCAGTGCTACGCGCTGTTCTTTCGAGAGTAGTTGAGCACCTTTTTGCCAAGCATCAGACAACGCCACGACATGATCAATTTGTACATCGCCACTAGTAGTATCGCCTCGATTAAAATCAATTATTTTGCCAGAATACGGGTCATCTAATATTCCGCTAACGACTTCACATTTTTCATTCACGATAACATTTTGCAAATCGCGATTTAAAATTATATTTCTCGTATCGCAGCCTTTGACCGTAGCCCAGCCATTGCCAAATTGTTCGCGAGTATAATCAGTTTTCGGCGCCCGCCCTTTTATAGTAATTAGCTTTAAAGCATCAATTGCGAGATTACCGCCATTTAAACTCGTACCTAAAACATTTTTATTCTCGGTCAAATCCGGCTTATTACCGCTTGGCGTGTTGTTTATTACCGTAAATACCGATACGGCAAAAAAGATAACTGCAATAATTAAACGTCTTTTGCGATAAATACTTAGCATAAGCCTATTATGACGCATAGCCAAGATGCTACAATAATGAAATGCAAACAGTAGCTAGACTTATCGACCAGTTTATTCCAAATAACTACAATTTAGATATCGAGCTTAATCGTATCGACAGGTTTTTTACCGGCAAGGTAATAATCTCTGGTGAAGTTCTGCCTGGGTTTAATAATATAGCGCTCCATAGTAAATCACTCGATATTAAGTCGGCCACAATCGATGATAATTTAGCTGATTTCTCTTTTGGCGAAGATGATGCGTTAATAATCTCTCAAGCAAATCTAAGCTCAGGACCACACAAGGTTTGTGTCGAATTTACCGGCAAAATCACTGATTGTATGCATGGCGTTTATCCATGTTATTACAAACATGATGGCGTAAATAAAGAACTAATCGCTACGCAATTTGAAAGTCATCACGCTCGCGAAGCCTTTCCTTGCATTGATGAGCCAGCTGCTAAGGCGACATTTGACGTTCGGCTAACTACCGAAGACGGTGTTACTGTTTTAGGCAATATGCCAATTATGTCTCAGGAAAACGCTAATAATAAATTAATAACAACCTTCGATACAACTCCGATCATGAGCGTCTATCTGCTAGCTTGGGTAGTTGGTGAATTAAATCGAAAAACATCCAGAACGGATAAAGGCGTCGAAGTTAACGTCTACGCTACGCCAGCCCAACCAATTGAAAGTTTAGATTTTGCATTAGATATCGCCGTTAGATCAATTGAATTTTTTAACACATATTTTGGGATCGATTACCCATTACCAAAATGTGATAATGTCGCTTTACCAGACTTCTCGTCAGGGGCGATGGAAAACTGGGGACTCGTCACCTACCGCGAGATCGCCCTACTTGCCGACCCTAAAACAACTTCCGTTTCGAGTTGCCATTACGTCGCAACTGTCATTGCCCACGAATTAAGCCATCAATGGTTTGGAAATCTTGTCACGATGGAATGGTGGAATGATTTATGGCTTAACGAAAGTTTTGCAACATTTATTGAATATGCCGCTGTCGACGCGCTTGAGCCTACTTGGAATATTTGGCAAGATTTTGCCAGTTCAGAGAGCGTAATCTCACTACGTCGCGACAGCGTATCTGGCGTTCAATCCGTTCAATGCGACGTTAACAACCCAGAAGAAATCGACACGCTTTTCGACGGCGCCATAGTCTACGCTAAAGGTGCAAGATTAATTCAGATGTTAGTGCACTATATCGGCGAAGAAAGCTTCAAAATTGGCTTAAAACACTATTTCGAAACTCATGCCTATAAAAACACCACTTCACATGATTTATGGGCCGCCTTTAGAGATTCAAGCGGCAAAGATGTCGAATCGTTCATGACAAAATGGATTTCTCAACCCGGCTTTCCAGTCGTGCACGCCAATCAAATAAATAATAGCCTTAGTTTATCGCAAGAACGACTGGCTTCAATTTCCGAGCCAAAGAACGACACTCTCTGGCCAATAACTCTAAATTCAAATCATTCTGAGTTACCGAATCTTTTTGAAACAAAAGAAACGACAATTAGCGTCGATACAAGTACGCCAATACGCCTCAATATCGGAAATTATGCCCATTTTATTACACATTACGATCATGGGATGCTCAATTCTATTATTGACGAGATTAAAGCTGGAAAACTATCGCCGATCGACCGCCTGCAATTGCTCAACGAACAACATATACTGTCAAATGTTGGAATTATTAGTAGCGCCGAATTAATACCTTTAGTAAATTCCTTTAAAGGCGAAACATCCGAAGCCGTCTGGGATATTATGTCGCTAGTAATTGGCGAAGAAAAAAAGTTCGTTGAACCACGTACTGAAGCTTCGCAAAAACTAAAACAGTTGGCCGAAAACCTCGCTATCGATCAGTACCATCGACTTGGCTGGGAAGAAAAACCAGGCGAAAGCGAAGAAGATACTAAACTTCGCAGTAAAATCCTTGGTTTAATGCTTTACGCCAAAAACTCAGATGTCATAGCAAAAGCAATCGAAATCTACCAATCCAGCTCAATTGAAAATATCAATTCCGAGATTAGATATATTGTCTTATCAGCAGTAATTCGACACGCATGTACACCAGAAATAATCGACAATATGCTTCGGGTTCAAACCGAAACCGAAAACTGTGAGCTTAAAATGGATATTTGCGCGGGACTAACATCAACTTATGATGAAGTTTTAATGAATAGATTACTAGATACAATAAAGGACGTTTCAGCCATTAGAACTCAAGATACATTTAGATGGCTCGTTCATCTACTGCGCAATCGAAAAGCCCGTAGTATTACCTGGAAGTGGCTCCGAGACAACTGGAGTTGGGTTGACGAAAACTTCAAAGGTGACAAGTCTTATGACGAATATCCTCGCTATGTCGCCATGTCGCTTCGAACAGAAGAACAACTAATGGAATATCGGGATTTCTTCGAGCCAATGAAATCCGACCCAGCCCTAGTCCGCGTCATTGATATGGGAATTAACGAAATACGTAATCGTATCGATTTACTAGCCCGAGACAGCGAAGCCGTACGCCAAGCTTTAATCAATCTCTAGATAATCGTCAACTACCGACGGAGTATTACTAAGCGATATCGCCGCTAGGCGAAGATTATTGCCTTGTAAATTATTGGCACTGACATAAAAGTTAGCTGCATATCGCATTTGATTTAATTTCTTTTTTGTAATCGCCGCAAAACCACCACCCTGATCTGGTTTTTTGCGATATTTTACCTCTGTAAAATAAATCGTATCATTTAGTTTTGAGACAATATCA
>Ga0302288_1001651_pt1 | contig 14089 bp, 11 predicted proteins | sample III_Fen_N1_1_FD_194549 | JGI IMG/M metagenome (GOLD analysis project Ga0302288, IMG submission 194549) | Peat permafrost microbial communities from Stordalen Mire near Abisko, Sweden - III_Fen_N1_1 | ecosystem: Environmental > Terrestrial > Soil > Wetlands > Permafrost | place: Sweden: Abisko...
TTTTAAATAGCCTTGTGTTGAATGATCACCCCAACCATAAGCCGTATTCCATTTTGTAATATCTGTACCCAAAATACCTTTAGCTGCCGATGCATTAAAGATTGGATCTAATTCGGTAAATGATTTCAAATAACCTTGTGTTGAATGATCACCCCAACCATAAGCGCTATTCCATTTTGTGATATCTGTGCCTAAAATCCCTTTAGCTGCAGATGCATTAAAGATCGGATCTAATTCGGTAAATGATTTTAAATAACCTTGTGTTGAATGATTGCCCCAACCATAAGCTGTATTCCATTTAGATGTATCTGAGCCTAAAATTCCTTTAGCTATAGATACATTGAAAATTGGATCTAGTTCGGTAAATGATTTCAAATAACCTTGTGTTGAATGATTGCCCCAACTATAAGCTGAATTCCAGTGAGCAGTATCGGATCCTAATATTCCTTTTGCAATTGAAGCATTGAATAACGGATCTATTTCAAAATCCCAAAATGCTTTAGTTCCATCCGTTTTTAAATATTTGCCATTTTGTAGTTTTTGATCAGGCAATCCCGCACCAAAAAGAATGATACTGTCAAGCTTTTTAGCTATTGTCGTATCTAAATACTTTACACTATCACGTATTATTTTTACCGTCGCAATTATTAATGAATCTGCTTTATCTGCATATTTTTTAGTTGCAGCATCTTGGGGATTAACAGGATCTAACAGATTGATTATGTTTTTATTAACAGCACTATTACTACTAACCAAAACTTGTCCTAACGTAGGAATATCGCCACTTGATACTTTTTGCCACGAAGGGAAATTCCAATAATAGAAAATGTTCTCATCTTTATCGTAAACAAGTAATCCATTTTCAGTTTTTGTTAAAATACTTTGAAAAGAAGCTTTCGTTCTTTGAGCAGTAGATAAACGTGGAACTAAGAATCCCTGATTACTATCGGGTGAAACTAATTCTAAAACAGCATTTTTATTTGGAGTAGTAGTATTTACGCCAACTGACGTTTGAGAAAATGCCTTAAATTGAATAAAGAAAAGCAGACTCCAAAACACCAATTTTAAATATCTTAGGTTTAGTTTAGTTTCCATGACATTAGGTATTAATTTATTCCGTGTAAAATCCCCTGACTTACATTTATTTATCATACTAAAATAAGCAAATAAAGTTACAATTCAATCGCTTTAAAAAGCTTTTAAAATAATATTCCCCTTAAAAATATCAAGGGTAAATTTAATGATACATTTCTTTATTACAAGACTTTTGTCGTAATATTGTGTTTATTATTACTTTAAAGACCAAAAATAGTATGGATTTTATTTCAAAAAATAATATAAAATGGCTTTCATATTTCAATAATTCCAATGCATTTGCAGGTGTTTCTACAAAAACAGGAGGTTTTAGCACTGGTAATTACGAAGGCCTAAATGTTGGATTAAACACCGCAGATGACAAAACTATTATTCAAAAAAATAGAGAGTTGTTATTTACAACTGTTGCTCCACAAATGGAAGTAATTCATCTAAATCAAACTCATTCCAATATAATTCATAATACGCAAGATTCATCGTTTATAATATTTTGTGATGGAGATGGATTAATAACTACCGAACGAAACAAACTTTTATGTATAACACTTGCTGATTGTGGCTCAGTCGTTTTTCATGATGAAGATTTTACAGTTGCGTGTGCAATACATTGCGGATGGAAAGGAACGCAATCGGGAATAATTCAAGCTGCAATTAATGAACTATTAAAATATACAGAATTAGATAAAATTCATGCTTACGTTGGACCAATGATTCGATGTTCGAATTACGAAGTAGGTAAAGAATTTCTAGGATATTTTGGATCGGAACATTTTAAGGAAAGTAATGGAAAATTATTTCTTGACTTGAACAATGTTATTTTAACAACATTAATGAGAGCAAATATTGGTTCGGTAATTGATTGTGGCATTGACACCTATTTAAGTCCAGAAACTTTTTATTCGCATCGACTAAATAATACAACAGGAAGAATGTGTGCTTTTATTGGTTTAAAGTAATAGATTCTATTTGAAAATTATCTGATTTTTATCGTCATTTGCACAAAATTCACACGTATGTCATTAAAGGTTGAAAGTAAAATAGTAAAAAATGAATGTTTAGATGTTGATTTATTCAATTTCTTATCTGATTTCACAAAATTCACAAGATTACTACCACCCGAACATCAAGCAAATTTGGAAGTTACACCTGAAGAATGCAAAATAAATGCAGGTGTAATGGGCAAATTTACCCTCAGATATATTGAAAGAGAAAGTCCAAAGTTGATAAAAATTGGTACTGAGGGTGCTAAAGAAGCATTAACGCTTTGGATACAATTAAAAAACGTAGATGCTTACGATACCCGAATCAAAGTTACAATTTCACTTGAAGTTGGCATGATGGCTAAAATGATGGTTAAGGGCAAAATACAACAATTTGCCGATTCATTAGCAGATGGAATTTCACGAATTCCTGCTTATGTAATGAAAACGTAATATTACGAACGTGGTGTAAATTTATACCCGATTCCTTTAACAGTATCAAAATATTCGTCGCCAATTTTTTCACGCAATTTCCTGATGTGCACATCTATGGTTCTATCGCCTACAAATGCATCGCTACCCCACACATCATTATAAATTTCATCACGAGTAAATACTCGTTCAGGCTTTGATGTTAACAATTGGAGAAGTTTAAATTCTTTATTTGGCAACGAAAGTTCTTCGCCATTTACGGTAACAATATGTTTATCCTTATCGATAGTAATGTTATCTATTACAACAATTGCAGTAGATGGAAGAGATTGTTGTTTAACTGAAAAACGTTTTAAAAGAGCTTGAATCCGAGCAATTAAAACTTTCGGTCTAATGGGTTTTGCAATATAATCATCGGCTCCAACATTAAAACCAGCAATTTCGGAATAATCTTCACTACGAGCAGTCAAAAACGCAATAATACAAGATGCTAATTCTGGAATTTTACGAAGCTCTTCGCAAGTAGTCATACCATCCATTTTTGGCATCATAACATCAAGCAAAATTAAATGTGGAATTATTTCCTTTGCTTTTTCAAGAGCCTTTTCACCATTTGATGCAGTATGAACAACAAAACCTTCTTTTTTAAGATTATAACTTAAAAACTCAAGAATATCAGGTTCATCATCAACGATGAGAATTTTAAAAACTTCAGTATTCATATCTTATTTTTTAATTTGAGCCTTAGTAAGTGTAAAGGTAAAAGATGTTCCGCTTTGTGTATCGCTTTTTACATTTATTGTTTGATTGTGTGCTTCAATAATATGTTTCACAATAGATAAACCTAAACCAGTTCCACCTTGATTTCGTGATCTACTTTTATCAACCCGATAAAAACGTTCGAAAACACGTTTCAAATCAGCTTGTTCAATTCCGATTCCATTATCTTGAATTTCAACTAGAATACTCGATTCCATATCATAAAAATTTATGGAGGTAGTACCGCCATCTTTACCGTATGTAATAGAATTAACCACTAAATTTGTTACAACTTGAGCAATTCTTTTTCTATCAGCATTTACCCATAAAGGGGAATCAAATTTATTATTAATTAATACTTGAATATTTCTTGTTTTGCCAAGCATTTCTTGAGCTTCAATAATTTCGTTACATAATCCTATTAATTCGAAATTATCGTAAACGAGGGTTACGTTTCCAGTTTCTAAGCCAGAAATCGTTTCTAAATCCTTGACAATAGAAATCATTCTGTCGACAGCTTTTGAAGCTCGTTCCAAATATTTCTTATTAATTTCAGGATCATCTAAACCTCCATCAATTAGCGTTTCTATATAACCTTGAATATTAAAAATAGGAGTTTTTAATTCATGTGAAACATTCCCAACATATTCTTTTCTATATAATTCTTGTCTTTTTAAAGTGTCGATTTCTTTCTTTTTATCTTGAATCCAGTCGGTAACATCAGAACTAACAGAAGAAATGATATTTGATTCAACATATACATCAGTTTTAAATTTATCGTAAGTAGATGTTGAACTTGTTTGAATGGCTTTATAAATTGGTTGAATTTTCCTTTTTATGTAATATGTTATTAAATAATAACTAATTGCGTACAATACTGCAAATGTGATAAGATCGAGCAAAACAGCTTTGCTTATATGACTTGCATCTAACTTAATTGATAATATAAAATATGCAATAGATTGCAAAAAGACCCCTAAAATGGCAATTATAGTTGCGATATTTTTGTACGTGATTATCTTCATTATTCTTTTTTTACAAAAATAGATTCTTAATGTTAAGTAAATATTAAGTTTTATAAAATAATAGTCTTGTTAACGTATTTAAAGACAAAAAGGGGAATACCATAATGATATTCCCCTTTTAAAATTTCTTTGTGTAAGTATTATTTTACATTTTCTGTAAGTTCGCTACCTGCTTTAAAACGAACCACTTTCTTTTCAGCAATATCGATAGTTTTTCCAGTTTGTGGATTTCTTCCAGTTCTTGCAGAACGAGTAGAAGTTGAGAAAGATCCAAAACCAACAAGAGCGATTTTATCACCTTTTTTAAGTGAATCTGCTACTGCTTTGATAAATCCATCAAGAGCTTTTTTTGAGTCTGCTTTAGATAGTGTTGATTCAGATGCGATTGCGTCAATAAGTTGTGCTTTATTCATAATGTTTAATTATTTAGGGATTAATACAAATGTGTTAATGCAAATTTATTATTTAAAATGATACTTCCAAACATTTCCAGAACTAAAAAACAACATTTTTGACATATCCAAGCATTTTTTATTAACATTTTTAAATAAAGTTATTCTTTCTGCGTTTTGTTTTGAATATCAGCATTTTTCGACACAATTACATATCTACCTCATTTTCTTCTATTTAGGTTTTATTCGTTTTACATAACATATTGACTTTTTAGGCTTTATGATTTTTATTTATAATTATTCTAAATTACACTCAACGCTAGATATTAACAGTATTTATAGTGCCTCAAGTGATGATTTAGATCAATAAAACAATGAAATTCTCATCAACATTAAGAGCTATTCTCTTAAGTTAGCTATAACATCGATAATAGAAAGATATGTATTCGTTAAATAAGAATCTAATTCCGAAGTTTTAACCCAAATGATTTGACTTATATCTTCTTCATACTGAGGTTTACCTTTTGACAAACCAGAATAACTCATTTCAAACCAATAGTTTTGTTTTACATATAATTGTTTTTTATCGTGATAGGTATGAAATGTTGAACATAATTCACGTGTTATACTATGACCAGAAATGCCACATTCTTCTTCAACTTCGCGAATAGCACAGATTTGAATTGACTCATTTTTCTCGACTTTCCCTTTTGGCAAATCCCACTTATTAAGACGATAAATTAATAGTAGTTCATCATCGTCATTCAAGACAAGACCACCAGCTGCTTCAACATATTTTAAAAATTCAATGAGCTTTTCAAATACAAGTAGGGGGTTTCGATCAACAATAACAACAGAGTTTTCGGTAGACTTTTCATCGAAATTAATTACAAATTGTTTTAAATCATCGATTAGTTGAAATTCAAAAACATTTGTATAATTATTTATACCTTTGTCGGTAATTAATAAGTATCGTTCTCCAAAATAAATTTTATACATAGCTATGTCAGACGTTTCAAAGTTAATTGCTCAATCACTTTTAAAAGTAAATGCAATAAAATTGCAACCTTCAAATCCTTTTACTTGGGCATCGGGATGGAAATCACCTATTTATTGCGATAATCGTGTTACTTTATCTTACCATGATGTACGAACACTTGTGCGTGATGAGTTTGTAAAGGTAGTAAAAAAAGAATTTCCTGAGGCTGAAATAATCGCTGGAGTAGCTACAGGAGCAATTGCTCAAGGAGCTTTAGTTGCCGACGCTATGGCAAAACCTTTTATATATATTCGTTCGGCAGCAAAAGGTCATGGCATGGAAAATCTTATTGAAGGAGAAGTTAAAGCTGGACAAAAAGTTGTTGTTATTGAAGATTTAATATCGACAGGAGGAAGTAGCTTAAAAGCTGTTGAAGCACTTCGTGCAGCAGGTTGTGAAGTTTTAGGAATGGTCGCAATTTTTAGCTATGGATTCCAAACTGCTATTGATAATTTTGAAAAAGCTAATGTTAACCTTTTGACTTTAAGTAACTATAATGCTCTTGCTGAATTGGCATTGGAAACAAAATACATAAACGAAGAACAATTTGAAGCCTTAAAACAATGGCGAGTTGATCCAGCAAATTGGGGTAAATAATCACAAAATAAAAGGCATAAAAAAAGCAGTTTCAATTGAAACTGCTTTTTTTATGATTTCTTAACGATAATAACACAAGTAAGCTACTGGTTCAGCAGCTTTAACTTTAAATTTCTTATTCTTATCAACTCTAAAAGCATCACCTGCTTTATACATTTTCCAAGTTTGACTTTCTGGTAAAAGAACGTCCATTGTACCTGAGATGATATGCATAGATTCTTTTGTACTAGTTCCAAATTCGTATTCTCCAACTGATATAACACCAACTGTGCTTACACCATCAGCATTTTCGCAAGCGATTGACTTCACTTTGCCATCGAAATATTCATTAACTTTTAACATACTGCTTAAGCAATTTTATATAAAACATTTATGGTGCAAAATTATAAAATTATAACAACCCACAATTTAATTTTTACTTAAAATAATCTTAAATAATAAACGTTAATTCACAAAATAATATTTTAACTAACTTTGGAAACATTAATTTATAACAAAATAAACGGTTGAAAAGATTAATTCTAACACATTTCTTATGTTTACTATTACTACAATTGTACTCACAAATGGGAGGTAGTAGTACATATGAAATTTTAAACATGCCAACGAATTCAAAAATAGCTGGTGCTGGTGGCTATAATATTTCAACAAACACAGGCGATCCTGGAATTGGTGTTTTTAATCCTTCAATGATTGATTCTAGCTACAAAAATAATATATCAACAGGTTATGGTGCTTTATTCCTAAATTTAAGCGACATTAAATATGGCTATACATCATATGCTAATCGGTACAAGCGATATAATTATTTTGCAAATCTAGTTCTCATAAATTACGGGAAAATTGATGCTACTGATGAATCGGGAAACAGCTTAGGAAAAGAATCGGCAAGTGAATATGTTCTCAGTTTTGGTGCTTCGGAAAAAATTACCGAATGGTTAAGTTGGGGACTTTCGGCAAAACCAATAATGTCGTACATAGCAAATTATTCATCGTATGCATTAGCTAGTGATATTGGATTAACAATGCATGACAGTACTAAAAACACTACATTGTGTTTAGTAGCTAGAAATATGGGTTTTCAAATAAAACCATATTATAAAGGTAGTAGAGAAAATTTGCCTTTTGAAATTGATTTAGGCTATACAAAACGATTTGAACATGCTCCGTTACGACTATCTGTAACCTATCGACATTTACAAAAATTTGATTTAACGTACACTTCTGATCTTACGAAAACAAATTCAATGTACACTACAGAAAATCAAACCGAATCGAAATCGGGGGTGAGTGATTTTGCTGAAAAATTTGTAAAGCATCTTATTGTAGGGGCAGACTTACTTTTAGGTAAAAGATTTTACGCCTCGTTAGGATACAATGTTAAACGGAAAAGTGAATTAAAATCGGCATCAAACGGTGGACTAGTTGGCCTAAGCTATGGAGCTGGAATGAAAGTTTCTAAACTAACAATAAGTTTTGCTCATCAAAAATACAATATATCAGGTGGTTCAACAACATTTACTGTAATGTTTAATATTGACGATATGATGAAACCATCTACACCAAAGCCAAAGACTACTGAGACAAGTTCAGTAAATTAGTCATTCTTTTTTCTTTCAGAATTTTAGGTATCTTTGCAGCAGAAAAATATTAAAATATTTCATGGAACACATTCGTAATTTTTGCATTATTGCACATATCGATCACGGTAAAAGTACTTTGGCTGACAGACTTTTAGAATATACTAATACTGTAACGGGTAAACAACTCCAAGCTCAAGTTTTGGACGATATGGATTTAGAACGTGAACGAGGAATTACCATTAAAAGTCACGCCATCCAAATGGACTATGAACTAAATGGTCAAAAATATGTTTTAAACCTCATTGATACTCCCGGACACGTTGACTTTTCATATGAAGTGTCGCGATCGATAGCAGCTTGTGAAGGCGCATTATTAATTGTAGATGCTACACAAGGTATTCAAGCTCAAACCATTTCCAATCTTTACATGGCTTTAGAGCATGATTTGGAAATTATTCCAATCTTAAATAAGATGGATTTACCAAGTGCAATGCCTGATGAAGTTAAAGATCAAATTATAGAATTAATTGGTTGTGAAAGAGATTCAATTCTTGAAGCAAGCGGTAAAACAGGATTAGGTGTTCACAATATATTAGAAAACATTGTTAAGCGTGTTCCAAGTCCTAAAGGTACTCCTGATGCACCATTACAAGCACTAATCTTTGACTCAGTTTTCAATCCTTTTAGAGGAATTATTGCTTATTTTAAAATTATTTCGGGAAATATTTCGAAAAACGATAAGGTTAAATTTTTCAATACAGGTCACGAATATCTTGCTGATGAAGTAGGTGTTTTGAGACTTACAATGGAACCTCGCAAAACAATACATACAGGCGACGTTGGATATATAATTTCGGGAATCAAAACCTCGAAAGAAGTAAAAGTTGGAGATACAATTACACATGTTCAAAATCCATGTACTGTAGCAATTGATGGATTTGAAGAAGTAAAACCGATGGTATTTGCTGGAATTTACCCAATTGAAAGTGAGGACTATGAAGATCTTCGCGAAGCAATGGATAAATTACAATTAAACGATGCTTCTTTGACCTTTATGGCAGAATCATCGGCAGCTTTAGGCTTTGGGTTTCGTTGCGGATTCTTGGGATTATTGCACATGGAAATTATTCAAGAACGCTTGGATCGAGAATTTAACATGAACGTAATCACAACGGTACCAAACGTTTCGTATATCTGTTTTCCGGTAAAAGGCGATCCATTTCCGATTAATAACCCAGCGGAACTTCCTGAAGCAAACTACATTGACCATATTGAAGAACCATATATTAAGGCTACCATCATTACACGTGCCGATTTTATTGGTTCGATAATGAGTCTTTGTATCAATAAACGTGGAAATTTGATAAACCAAACATTCATGCTTGGTAACCGCGTTGAGATTATTTTTGAAATGCCAATGGCAGAAATCGTATTTGATTTTTACGATAAACTTAAGAGTATTTCAAAAGGATATGCATCGTTCGATTATCATATGATTGGATTTAGACAATCGGCATTAGCAAAACTTGATATATTATTAAATGGTGAAGCTGTTGATGCACTTTCATCGTTGATTCACAAAGATAATGCACAAGGTTTAGGCAAACGTATGTGCGAAAAATTGAAAGAACTTATCCCAAGACAACAATTTGATGTTGCTGTTCAAGCTGCAATTGGAGCTAAAGTAATATCTCGCGAAACTATAAAAGCTGTAAGAAAAGACGTTACGGCTAAATGTTATGGTGGAGATATTTCGCGTAAGCGTAAACTTCTTGAGAAACAAAAAGAAGGAAAGAAAAAGATGAAACAAATTGGAACCGTTGAAGTGCCACAAAAAGCATTTTTAGCCGTTTTAAAATTGGATTAAAAGATAATCAATCCCCCAACCCCGTTGACTCTGTCGATTGCTTCGCAATTCGCCAAGGGGGCTAAACAGCCATTTAATGGCAAAATATTTTAATGATGGCAAAAATAAAGACCTGCATATTTGACCTTGATGGTGTTATTTGTGACACAGCTAAATTTCATTATTTAGCATGGAAACGTCTTGCTGAAAGTATTGGATTTGACCTTACAAGCGAGCACGATGAACACATGAAAGGAATAGGTAGAATGCAGTCGTTGGAATTGATTTTAGGCTGGGCAAAGGTTCAATTATCGCAAACTGAAAAAGAATTACTTTGCGATAAAAAGAATACTTGGTTTGTTGAATATATACAAACAATTACACCATCGGATATTTTACCGGGTGTTGAGGATTTCTTAAAAGAATTAAAAGCAAAAGAATATAAAATTGCACTTGGCTCGGCAAGTCGAAATGCTCCAGTTATTCTCGAAAAGCTTGGAGTTGCACATTACTTTGATGCTATAGTTGATGGTAATAGTGTTTCGCTACCAAAACCAAATCCTGAAGTATTTTTAAAAGGTGCTGAGGCAACTGAAACGAAACCTGAAAACTGCGTAGTATTTGAAGATGCACTTTCGGGAGTTGAAGCTGGATTGAATGCCGGAATGTTTGTGGTAGGAGTTGGAAATGCAAGCATCTTGAAAAATGCTCATAAATGTATTTCAACATTCGAACAGTTTTCGGCAAAAGACCTTGAATCACTGTAAACGTCTTTTCAAAACATAGCTAATTTCTGTGAAATAGCAGAAATAAAGACCCATTATCTAACATCTTGGAATTAAAATTACACATGCCATTCATATGGCATTAGTACCTTTATTGTTTGAATTTTGCATATTGGGGGTGGTAATATGCAGATAAAAAACTTCATTTATTTTGCATACAAAGAAACTTAATTTGATGAAATTGGTATGATTAGTTTTATTCTAGATACAAATCAAATGAAGGATACACTTTTCGTTTTTTGCAAGCGTTTTTCCATTGGAATAATCCTATTTTTTTTAGGACAAATTTGTTTTTCTCAGTCCATTGGAAAGCAAAGTCGATTCACAACAATTTCTGCAAGTGAGGGAATGCCCAATAGTGTTGTAAATGCAATTGTTCAAGATGGGAACGGATTTTATTGGTTTGCCACCGATGACGGATTATGCAGATACGATGGTTCCCATATCATTATTTATAAAAATTCAGCTAAGGATATTCATAGTTTACCACATAATAGGATTTTCGATTTAACAGTCGATTCTATTGGAAATCTTTGGGTCGCTACAAGTTATGGAATAGTTAGATATAATAACCAGCACAATAATTTTGACCGATTTAGCCCTGAGAATGGATATAAAAACATTCCTAATCAATACATTACCAATATACATGCTCAAGGTAATACGATATGGTTTTCGACACCATCGGCAATTTGTAAAATTGATGCTACAAGTTTAAAAATCGATGCAATTCCAGTTCCCTCAAAAATAAACAACAAACAAGCATATATCCATACAATGTACCTCGACAAACGAGGAAATATCTGGCTTTGTATAGATGGATATATTTATAATTATCAAACTCAAACAGGGAAATTCAAAGAGTTGGAAGCTTATTCTAATATCTTGATAAAAGAAATAAATCAATTGGCTAGCTCCATATTTTCGAGTAATGATACTTTGTGGCTTGGAACATCACAAGGAACGGTTTATCAGTATTTAATTAAAGATAATTCTATTAAACAAATTCCAATTATATCGAATACTAAACAAATAGGAATAAATGGTTTTTATAAAGATAAGAATGGTAGAATTAATGTATTGCTTGATAAGGTTGGCATGGGATTCTACAATAAATCGACAAATTCAATACAAATTATTGAGAATAATTATTTTCGATTAATTGATAATTGTAGTATTGTTTGCACTTATATCGACTCAAACAAAAACCTATGGTTTGGCCATAAGAAAAATGGAATTTGCTATTCAACATCTCAACACGTTTTTGATGTAATGAACACCAATTTTGAAGCAGGTACATTTTTGACGAGTAATACCATTTCTGCTGTTTTATACGATTCAAATCATAGCATTTGGTTAGGAACAGATGGTGGTGGACTATACAAAAAATCAGCAGCTACAGGCGACTATTTCATACCTCAAAAAGCATTATCAAGCGATTGCATTTTATCGTTATTTGAGGACTCGAAAGGACGAATTTGGTGTGGAACCTATCGTGATGGAATATATCAATTAGGGAAAAATGGGAACATTGAAAATCATTATATCAAAACCGAAAACAATGGTTTAGGATCGAACGATATACGTGCCATAGCTGAAGATAAAAATGGGAAACTTTGGTTCAATTCGCATGGTGCAGGAATCACAAGTTTTAATACTCAAACGAATCAGTTTAAGAATTATTCAACATTAACAAAGCCAGCTATTTCGGGCGATTGGACGTATGATATTATTTGCTCGCACGATAATAAAATCTGGATTGCTACAAATTACGGCCTTAGCTGTTTATCGGCTGATAGAAAAACAGCAACAATATATTTGTCTGATCAAAAAAGCAAATCGTTAACCAACAATAATGCGTATTGTCTTTTTGAAGATAAAAACAAAAATGTATGGTGTGGAACACAAGAAGGATTAAGTTGTTTTGAAGCAAAATCGGGAACATTTTCGCAACATTTAACAAACAAAGAAATTGCGATACAAATAATTAGTCAAGATAAGCACGGTTACATTTGGGTTGGAACAAATTTAGGTTTGTATAAATTGCAATCGAATGGTCAAATTGCAGAACACTTTAATCATAACACACAATTGAATTCCGATTGTTTTGTTCAACGATCAAAATCGAATGATTCAAAAGGAACTTTGTATTTTGGAACTAGCAATGGATTAGTGACATTTAATCCTGATAAGATACAATCGACCAACAAGCTTAATACCTTAAAATTCACAAATATCAGCATCAATAATACATCGATTTTTGATAACAATTTTGAACATTTACACTTTACGTTAAACAAAGATTCGATACTTGCATTACCATATTATCAGAACACTTTAAGCTTTTCGTTTGCCGATATCGATTGGCTAAATTCAAATAGAGGAGAATTATATTATCAGTTACTAGGAATAGATGAGGAAGCAAAAGCATGTAATGGCGAACGCGAAGTTTCATATAATAATATTCCTCCAGGTAGCTACATTTTTAAGCTTGGATATTTAGAAAATGGAATATTCAAAGCTCAGCAAAACTTACAATGTATTATAGAACGTCAATGGTGGTTACGTTGGTGGGCATTTGTCTTGTACAGTTTTATTTTGAGCTTGTTGCTTTGGGCATTTTATCGTTATGTAAAGATAACAACCACAGCAAATAACATGTTGATGATTGAGCAAAACAAAACCAAACAAATGGAGGATTTATATGAAGCTAAACTCCGCTTCTTTACAAACATTTCGCACGATATTCGGAATCCATTAACATTAATAGCAAATCCGGTAAATAACTTATTGGCAAAAAAAGATCTTGATGCTGAAAGTCGCACATTGCTTACCATAATGAAACGCAATACCAATCAACTATTACAATTGGTAAATGAACTTTTAGAGTTTCGAAAAATAGAAGCTGGTATGGTAAAATTATCGCTTCGTCCCTACAACATTGTATCTATAGCAAATTATGTGCTTGATGATTTCCAAAACCAAGCTTTTCAACGAAACATTTCGTTACAATGTAGTTCGGAATCGGCAGTATTGGTGGCAAATATCGAAGCTCAATATTTTGAAAAAGCTATTTACAATCTACTTTCAAATGCCTTTAAGTTTACACCCGATTCGGGACAAATAAAAATTCATGTATATAAACATATTGAACAAATATCGGAAGGTAAAATATTTAAAATTAAACAATCGAAAAGCTATGTCGCAATTGAGGTTCGCGATTCGGGTCAAGGAATTCCAGAGGAACTTAGGGATAAGATATTTGAACGATTCTACGAAGGCAAAAACCCAAGTGGAACGGAAAGTTCAGGAATAGGCTTGTCGATAGTAAAATCGATAATTGAACAACATGGTGGTTTTGTAAAAGTCGAAAATCAACAAGGAGCAGTATTTACGCTATATGTTCCGTTTGAAGAAAACAGTAGCCAAGTTGTAGGAATAAATGAGGTAGGTTCAAAAATAGATGACCAAGGAAGTGAAATAACAAATAATTACACTAATAATTTAAAATCGCAAACGGTTTTAATAGTGGAAGATAACGATGATTTACGAGCAT
>Ga0302288_1001657_pt1 | contig 14043 bp, 11 predicted proteins | sample III_Fen_N1_1_FD_194549 | JGI IMG/M metagenome (GOLD analysis project Ga0302288, IMG submission 194549) | Peat permafrost microbial communities from Stordalen Mire near Abisko, Sweden - III_Fen_N1_1 | ecosystem: Environmental > Terrestrial > Soil > Wetlands > Permafrost | place: Sweden: Abisko...
ATTTAACAAACCTTCGGGTAGTAATAATTTTACTAATTCTATTTGTGTGTCTTGTAACATATATTCCTTTTTATAGAATACAAAGTTATTATTTTACCTTTTACTCCCCAACTTTTCAACTTGACCCCTTATTTTGACTTAATTATTTATTTATTAACGTTAAAATTTATTCAAATGAAAAATCTTTTTCAATTCAAATGGTTATCTAATGATGACTACAAGACTCAATTCCTCAATCTTTACAAAAAAAGATTAAAACAGTATCCAACAATACATAGTTCAATTCCACTAAAGTATGCACTTGATGACTATATCGGTATTCAGGTATTTCGATTGGTTAAATTAATCTTTCTTTTATTATCACCGGTTATACTACTATTTTTCAATGTAAATTTTGGATATATAATTTCGTCTGGAATTATATCTTTTGGATTATTATTACTTATTATTCAATTTGTTCCTCGTTTATTACCTCGATTTGATTATTTCAAAGAACTTAAAATTAATATTGAATTATTATTAGAAAGGTTAAATAAAAATACTAATCTTATAAATTATGAGATGGTAGAAAAATCAATAAGTTATGAGTCTAATAATGATATTAAAACAGAATTTATTAAGCAATTTCATGACTTGGTAACTGAACCATTTATGAAATTAGATAGAAATAATAAAATAAACCCAACAACCAGATTAATTGTTCTTTATTATTTATCACACCGTACATTAAGTCTATCAAGAAATGAAGAAGATAAACTTTATTTGTTTGGCTCACTTTTTAAGTTAGGTATACCTAGTTTATGTTCAACACATATAAGTGTAATTAATAGAATTGAAGATTTACACTCTTTAAGTGATAAAGATGAAATAATAAAATCAAAATTTAAAGAATGGGATAAATTTAAATTTGAAGAAATGGAAAGGAACATGAAAGAAGCTAGAAATATTCTGTATAGATCATTTAAAGAACTAGAAGTTGCTCAAAATAATTTTCCGCGTTTCATACATATTTTTAAAAAATGATTTTAATTTTTTAGACCAACAAATAATAAAATAGCATATTTTCTTTAAGTTAAAGTTAGTCTAATAATACATTTTTTTGTTTTATTAGACTAACTTATTATAAATGAGTATAAAAAAAGAATTGTTCCAGCCCTGTAACTCTCATTTATGGTAAAATATTTGGCATTAATTGCATCATTGAAATTTTAATTTAACAATGAAAATTTAATGCTATGCAAGAATTAATCGTTTTAAATCCAAATGATTTTTGGAATAGACACCAAGAATTAACTCGACAAATTGTAAGGGAAGAATTGTCAAATATCCCTAAAAACTCCTCCGAAGAAAATCTTTTAGTACTAGATGATGTATGTAAAATATTACATAAGAGTAAACAGAGTATATATAATTATATGAAAAGTAAACGACTCGTTGGTTATATTCTAGAAGGAGAAAATACTGAAAAAGTTGAAGATGTTCAACAATTAAGTAAAAAAGAAAAGGAGTCATTATACTTCTTTCGATCAGAAATTTATTCCTCATTTCGTAAAAGATCAGTTAAGTAAAATCCTAGTTTTTGTGTAACCATTTTATTCAAATGAAAAACGCAAAATTGGGGCAAGCAAGGTGTCTTTTCGTACAACGAAAAAATATTTTTTTGCAAATTCCATTTGCAAATTTATCGCCCTTTGGTTGAGATATTTTGAAACAAATTAATAGCCATTAATTTTATGAAAAAAAAGTAAAAGATTCTGAAAAAGATAAATTAACGAAACGAATTCAAGTTCGATTATCTAAAGAACAATATGAGCATATAGCAAATTTGACTAAAGCAACGAATTATAATTTTTCAACGATGTTTAGGATGTTATCATTGAATAGTAAACTTGTACTTCATTCTGTCGCAGACAAAGAAACTATAACTGCATTATCCAAAATTGGAGTGAACTTAAATCAAACCGTTCGAAAAATTAACAAGTTGAACCTCGAAAATGAAATGGCAGAACAACTAAATGAGATAAACTCGGTAATTCTCGAAATAAGAAAAACGATTCAAAATCTAGAGTCATGATTTGCAAAATTTCTAAAATTCAAAGTATTAAGGAATTTCAAGCAAAAATTGATTATAATGAATTTAAGCTAGAAAAAGGAGTTGCTCAAATACTATTTGATGATTCTTTTTCAACTAATAAGAATGATCGAATAAATACTTTTTTAGATTGCAAATCGCTAAACAATAATGTTCGTAAAAACCTTGCAATTGAAGTAACCTTTAATTTGCCTCCAGGTGAATCGTTAAGTAATGAACTTTTTGAGAATCTCATTCGTGACTATATGGAAGGAATGGGAATTGAAGAAAATAGTATTCCTGTTTTAGCATATAAACATAACGATACTAGACATAATCATGCACATGTATATATGGGTATGGTTACTTGGGATGGTGTTAAACTAAATAATTCAAACAGCTTCTATAAGAGTCAAGAAATATCACGAAAGCTAGAGATTAAATATGACCTAAGAAGAACAGAATATGAATATAAAAATACAGAAATCTCACTTAATTCAAATAATCAGTCAAAATATTATCTGCAAAATGCAATTCGTAAAGGTTTAAAAGCTGCCAATACAAAAGACTATTTGAATTCAGTACTATCCGAACAACAAATCGCTTACTTAAATAAACATAAGAGAATCGAAAATGATCAAATATCTATTCTCTTGGGCAAAACTGCAAAAGATATTTTAAAATATCTGGATGATCAAAATTTAATTAATAAAAGTCATAAGGATGAAATCCATAAAAAGGTTGAAAATGTTTATACCTTTTTTGGAAACGATCCAAAATTATTTGTTCAAAACTTAAAAGAACAAGGACTCTATGTTAGAAAAGTCTATAAAAAGGGGAAACCTCACTTTGTTTATGGATTGAAAGAAGTCTCCTTCTATGTTGATGATAATAAACTTGATAAGAGGTTTACATATAATGCTATAATTGGTGATGAAAAAATAAGGAAAGAATTTTTGAATACATCACAAGATATAGAAACGCAAAAGGAATATTTAAAAACTGCAGTACCAAAAGCTTTATACAATAAAAAAACTTTAGACGATTTCTCAATAGCATTACAAGACGAAGATATTGAACTTATTACCTATCAAAATAAAAGAGGGATATACGGTATTGCCTTTAAATCTACATGTTATGAAAATGCTGCAATTATAAAAGGTTCAGATATTGATATTTCGTGGAATGATATTAAAGAAATATTAATTGAAAATAATGGAGGAATCTTAGTCGAAAGCGAGGACATATTTATTGAAGAATCATTAGAAATTGAAGATTCTTATGTTCCACATATTCCTTTTTCTAAAAATATTCATAATAAGAATGAAGGTGAAGACTATGAATCAATTCGCAAGAAATACAGAATAAAGAAGACTGGATTAAGTCGATAAAAAAAGGTGGAATTGCCGTTCCACCTTATGCTACATTCAAATTAAAGTAAATTTAACAGTCATTAAATGAGCTACAAAGATAATAATATTCAGTATAATGAACGACTAGTTCGAATAAAAAACAATAGTGAACTTCAATTAAAAATAATTCAATACTTCTATCCACAGGTAGAACTAAAAAAAAAGTTCAAGTTACATGACGAAAAAATACCATCTAGCTCAATTAAACTAGATAATGGTATTTACTGGTTGAAGAATTTTTCAACGAGTGAGAAATCCAAGGATTGGCTTGCAATTGCTCAATCAATCTTAGCCTGTAATGTTAAGGAAGCTCTCGATTATATATGCATTGACATTTTACACCAACCGATACTTACAGAAAAAGAATCTATAGATGAAGTATATAGTTCTTTCGATAAAAGAATATTTGCAATTATACAAAATTCGAAAACCGAGTCTGAAAGCTATCTACTATCAAGAGCAATAGCTGTTGTAGCATTACCTGCAAATTCATATTATCAGTCAAATAATATAGATAAAACAGCCCGTGGAATTGTATTTATCGATAGTCAAAAGCAACTTATAAATACTCGTAATCTTGATACTGAAAAAGGTGCATACATTAATACAGGAGTTTTGGATAATTCGATTTATGATGCACTATATAAACCTGATAATGAATCTGTATATTTAGTCGAGGGTTGTATAAATGCACTTTCATTAACTGAACATTCTTCATTAGCTTTTTTTAGCGCATCGAATAATTTCACTGATTTTGAAAAGTTACATCCTTATCTATCAAATAAGAAGGTCATTCTTGCTTTTGATAATGATATAGCTGGAAATAGGTTTAAAGAACAGATGCTCGATTTAATTGTAGAACATGAACTTACTGATAAACCAATTTTACAATTATGTTTTCCTAAAGATATAGATGTTAATAATTTATTACTTTCAAATGAACTACAAGGATTTATTGAAAAAGCAGATAATTACGTTCAACTCTATCCAAAACTCATAGCAAATTCAGCAGATGAAGAGCTTGATATACAACAAAAAGGCTTTTTCAAGCGGAATAATGCATATTATGTAGGAATAAACGGAAAGGGTCGTACAAAGGAAATATCGATTTCCAATTTTATAATGGAAGTCGTATATTTTTTCCCCGATGGAACTGATAATTCAAAACGGATCTTCTTTTTGCAAAATAAACAAGGAAATACAGATTTAGTATCAATATCTACCAAATCTCTAACTCTTGATGCATTTAAATATACGATTCGTTCACGTGGGAATTACTCATTCACTGGTACAACACAAAATTTAGATCTGATTTTAGAAGATATATTCCAACATGAAAAGTCAGCTTCAGAGATTTCTGTTCTTGGATATCAACCTGAACATCATTTATATGCTTTTGCAAATGGCTTATTAATTCAGAATACCTTTGTTAAGACGAATAGACATGGCGTGGTTGAAACAAATGGTAAAAGCTTGTATTTACCTGCCTTTTCATTATTAAATAAATATTCGAACGAATATGCAGACGAGCAAAAGTTTCAATATCGTAAAGGTAAGTTGGCGTTTAATGTTTGGTCTCAGAAACTTATTCAAGCTTTTGATGATAAAGCAATAATTGGTATTGCTTTCATTATTGGTGCCGTCTTTAGGGAAATAATATTTAAAGAACAAGAATTTTATCCACATCTCTTCTTATTCGGAGACGCAGGAGTTGGTAAAACCACGTTTGCGGAACTCTTACTATGCTTGTTTTATAAAGGATACAAGGGTATATCACTTGAAGGAAATTCTTCTTCAAAATCGGTTGCAAGAGCTGGCCATAAAATTCGAAATGGACTTTTGTATCTAAAGGAATACGATAGCAAAATCGAAAAATCGATAATAGGACTATTAAAAACAGGATATGAAGGAGTTGGATATACTAGAGCTCAAACAACAAACGACAATAAAATTCATGATACAAATATTAATTCAGCCATATTAATAGATGGTAATACTTTACCTTCTGAATCATCGGCACAATTTAGTCGCATGATTATTTTAAATTTTAAACAATCGACGTTTACAGAAAAACAAACAATTGCATTTAAAGAATTGAAGGAAAATGTAGAGCATGGATTTGGAAAGGTATTGATCGATATTTTACAACATAGAAATCATTTCAAAGTTAACTTCAAAAGCAAATTCAACGAAATATATAATCATTTAAAATATGAAGTAAACGATTTGGAACATCTTTCAGAGCGTTCGTTACGTCATACAGTTCTATTCTTGGCTATTTATCGTTCTATTGAAGCAAAACTACAACTACCATTTACTTACGATGAGTTATTTGAAACTCTAACATCAATAATCACCGAACAAAATCTTGAATTATCAAGCTTAAATCGCGTCGCACAGTTTTGGGAAACTCTAGATTTTTTGAAAACGAAAGGACTCATAAAAAAAGGAATACATTACAAATATGCAACTCGAACTGATGGACTTGAATTCTTAGCACTCAAACTGAATTTACTACACAAACTCTATAAAGAAAACAGCAATATTGTAGAAGGTGAAATAATGTCATTAGCCGATTTATTAAGACTAATTACGATTGATCCAGCCTTCATTCAATCTTGGACAAATACAAGAGGCAACACTGTAACTGTAAGCGGATTTTCATGTGCTTATGCTTTCGATATTTCAAAACTAACTTTAAATCTAACAATATGGGAAAGATAATATCAATAATCAATCAAAAAGGTGGAGTGGGGAAAACGACCAGTTCATCTTCAATTTCGGTTGCTTTAGCAAATATGGGTTATAGAACCTTGGTTTTTGACCTTGATCCTCAATGTAATTTAACCGCATCGCTTGGTGCATCCTCAAGTGAGAGTAATACATATTCAGTATTAAAAGGTAATTGTAAATTTAAACCGTTATCGATAATCCAAAATTTAGATTTACTTCCTTCGTCGATCGATTTAAGTGCGTTTGATTTAGAAATGTCTGGAGAACCAGGCAAAGAATATTTATTAAAAGAACTTATTGAATCGGTAATTGCGAACTACGATTATGTTATACTTGATTGTTCCCCAAATTTGGGATTAATCGCACTCAATGCATTAACAGCATCAAAATTCTATATTATTCCATTGTTACCACACTATTTGAGCGTTCAAGGTTTATCAAAGCTTTTAGAAATTACTGATAAAATAAAAAAAAGACTAAATCCTAATTTAGAACTGGGTGGAGTAATAATTACGCAATACAACAGTAGAAAAATCCTGCACCAAGACACGGTTGAAGTAATAAAAAAGCACTTTAAAGACAAATTATTCTCAACGTTCATTCGCGAAAATATATCGTTAGCTGAAGCACCAGGAACAGGACTTGATATATTTCGATATGCACCATCATGTAATGGAGCTATTGATTATTTAGCACTTACAAATGAAATCATCAAACTATAAATCCCATACAAACCATACTAACCATATATACCATACATTATGGCAAAAAAGAATTTTAAAACTGGAATCGACAATCTCATAAACGATAGTCGAGAATCTATTGAAGACAGCAGAACAGAGGTTGTGAAACCAGAATTACCGGAATTTCAAAAGGCTACATATTACTATAATTCAAAAACATTACTTGAAATTAAAAGCATAGCATATTTTGATCGGAAATATATAGGTGAGGTAATTGAAGAAGCACTCTCTGAATACATTGCCAAACACCCAAATCTAGATAAAGCTATCAATGCGTATTCTAAAAAAAACTAATAAAAGAAAAATATGAAAAAACTTAAACCATCAACGGTAATTCCAACAATAAAACCAACGAATTCAAATTTCAAAAATGAAATTGTAAAATATATGGTTTTAAAAGATTTTTGGTCATATATGTTTTATCCAATACCTGAAACTTGGAATGAAAATTTATACAAATTTGAATTTCTAAAATATCAAGGGAAAAATTCTGTTTTTCTAGATTATGAATTTGAAAATCATGATTTAGTTGTAACAGATTTTAAATGTTTTGGAGTAAATATTTGTAATGAAAATGAAGTTTGTACTATTTCAAGATCATTTATTAGATTTAATGATGGATTGATAGTTGAAAATTCTGAATCGAAAGCTATTATGCCAATAGATTATGATGAAATATCAAAAATTGATAAATTGTTGGTTGATTTTCAACGAACCAATTCAATTAACGCAGACTTATTTTGTGAAATTAAAGAAGAAAATATTAAACAAGCTCTAATACTTAAAATTGATACATTGGCTCTTCTTATAAATCAATTAAAAATACGCGATCTAACTCCAGATTGGCTAGAACCTTTTGGGAGTAATCCTAATTCATAGTACTTTTCTTTTTTTTAATAAATAAACCATACATCCCATAATTGCCATATTTACCATACTTTATGGTATTACCATATTTTAAACAAGAAGAAAAAATACATTTGAAATGCTTAAATGCTTAAATTGATTATTATTGTATTGATATTTAATGTTATAAACGTTTAAGCAGTATTTAAGCGTGTTTAAGCAGATATATATTTGTTGATTTCTCGACAAATAGTTGCTTGAGGAACTAATATTACTTGTTTTTTATAAATGTAATTGGTGCAAATAGTAAAATTGGTAGCTACGGAAATTTTTCAGCAACTCCGCAAGCATTTGCTGGTGAAATCGTAGGTTTGAATGTCCCTCTTACAAAGAGTTATTTACTGTGGATTAAGTTTATCAATAATACTACGGGTTCAGCTGTTATTGCAAGTGCAATTAAGAATGTTGTGATTAAGTTGGAGATTAGGGTTGGATAAGTCATTTTATTTGTTAATTTTATTCACTAATTACTGATAAATTGTATGTATCAACTATTGTTGATATATTCTCGTTGTGCTACATTTTAAAAATCATCAAGATAAGTTTAACTAAAATTGATAATAACACTCTAAAACATGAATGATTCATTTTTACTTTTCATTGGGATTCTTATCCTTTTTGGATTTGGAACATATACATTTATTCTAGGAGGAAATGCTAAAAAAAGATCTAAAGAAATTGATTTTTCAGTTGATATGAATCGGAAAAAAAAATTAGAGAATGCATTTATGTTTAGAAATTATATGGTTTCAATAGTTTCATTTATTTGTGCATTGATATTAACGATTAAACCAATATATGATTTAATAAAATAAAAACGTAGCACAACATTAACAATAAAAAAGATAAATATGAAAAGGTTAATTTTTATTTTGAGTATATGTACATTCAACTTGTTCATTGCTCAAGCCCAAACCGGATATGTAAATGTTGAAGTTTTTAAATCGAAACCGAATGATATACAATATACTTTGGGTGCACCATTCGAAACGTATAAAATTACGACATTAGAAACTCAAGACAGACCTGATACAAATACCGTAGTTAGAGTTCGTGGCTATATTATTCCACCACAAAGTGGAAATTATAATTTTTATTTGACTGCTGGGCCTTATTTTACGTGGGGAGAAGGACATTCTTATTTCTATTTAAGTACAGATTCATTAGTTGAAAATAAAGTTCGTTTGATTAGACATAATCAGTATTTCAGTAACATGGCTTCTATAAATTTAGAAGCAGGAAAAAAATATTATTTTGAAACATTTTGTGATGGATATGGTCAGATTAACAATTTTTTAAAAATTACCTGGGACCTACCTGGAAGTGTAATTCCTCCATTAGCAGACTCTTGCTTAGTACCATTTTTAGGTCCATTAAATCAATCTCCTAAAATTTTTGCATATTTCTTCGAAAATCGAAAAACATTTGATAATCTGGATAGTTTAAATGAAGATCAAATAGATAAAAAACAAATATTTGATTCATTGTATATAAAAAGTTTTTCAATTAATAAAGATTTTTATATTTCTAAAATTAATGGATATTTAGTACCACCTGAAGATGGAAATTATACCTTCTTATTAGGTGCTAACGATAAAGCTGTATTTAAGCTAAGTACTGATGAATCAAATGAAAATTTGAATATCAAGATTTTAGTTGATTCTATTGAAACAGATTGGGAGAAAAATACCTGTAATGTTTCGTTACATAAAGATAAATATTATTATTTCGAACTATATCAGTACGATTCTGTTGGTGCTGATTATCTGAAATTAGGTTGGATAACTCCATCTGACTCTACCCCCAAAGCTATTCCAGCTACTTATATAAAAACAACGCTCGATTCTATCAGAATAGCCTCATTGCATTTTAAAAAAACACATTTAATGTTAATGCCTAAAGTAGGGATTTTTCCTGAAATCAATAAAACTCCATGGAATAGCAAATCTGAGGAATTGCAATGGTATTCTACTGACTATATGATTGCTAGTGTAAATGCTGACGGAAAAATTACGGCTCTAAATCCGGGAACGTGTAAAATTATTTGTCGGGTATATTCCGACACAACCATTGCTGATACGCTTTATATAACCGTTCTAGATAAAGGTCCTTATTTTGTGAAACAAAATGCATCGAAAACAGCAAGTGGAAAATCTTGGGAAGATGCTGTTGAATTACAGACACTATTAAACGCTTCTCCCAAAGGATTAACCATTTATATCGCTGAAGGTATCTATTATCCTACTGAAACTATTGACAAGACTGTTTCAATTGTGCTAAATAATATCCGATTAATGGGAGGTTTCGATAGTCTTAGTGTAAGAACAGATACTTCTAAAAGAGATTTTAAACATTTTCAAACAACCTTAAGTGGTGATATAGGAATTAAAAATTATTCTTATGATAACAGTTATCATGTAGTAAAATGTGGCAACAATAATTTAATTGATGGAGTTACAATAAGTGATGGTAGAGCAAGTTGTTCTTCGTATGAAGGGTTTCCTTATACATTTATAACTGATGATAATGGAGGAGGTATTTTGGTTAACGGGGGAAATTCAACTCTTTTAAATTGTACTATAAAAAACAATTATGCTTGGAATAGTGGTGCTGGATTATGGACAGAATCAAACTTGAATATACGAAAAACAAATATTAAGAATAATAAGATTGAACAGGTTGCTGTAACTAATGGTGGTATATTTTCTGTGATCTTTAATGGGAATGGAGGAGGACTCTGCACCGGAGGTGGAACATTATTAATAGATAGTTCAATGTTTTTCAATAATTCAGCTATTAGTGGAAGTGCAATGTATTTTAAATATAGCACTTTAGCAAAAGTAAGCAATAGCTCTTTTTTTAATAATATAGATAAAACATCAGGTGCTATTTTTTTAAATAATAGTAGTACATTAAATTTTATTAACTCAACAAGTCAAGGAGATATTATTTCATATATGTATTCTACTGCCAATATATCTAACTCCACAATTCAGGGACTTTTGTATATCAATTATTCTGCTAGCTGTCCGAATTGTTATGTAAACAATGCAAATATTGATAACTCAATTATAACAAATATTGATACTTCTAGTATTCATAATGGTCGTTTTACTATTAAAAACAGCATCTTAGAGTCTATATTATTTGGTAGCGATACCAATAACATCATAAACAACAGCCTACCCCCATATACCCAATGGCTCGACACGCTTACATATAACGGAGGTTTTACCCCAACCATGCGTTTAAAAGATGTACCGTTTAATCCTGCTAAAAGCTATGGAAATCCTTTGTATTTAGATTCGCTCGACCAACGTGGTTATAGAAGAACAGATACCGTAAGTATTGGTGCTTATCAATGGATATATCCTACTGGTTTTGAAAAGCCACAAAATAAATATTCCATTTTTAAGACCGATACTATTCCTTTGTCAATAACAATTTTGCCAAAATATGCAGATAAGGATTCTATTTACTTTACAATAAAAGATACGTCAATTCTTAAAATTGTAAACGGAACAATTATTCCTAAAAATGTAGGAACAACAGAAGTCATTATTCATTCTATCAAAGGGGTGGCAATAGATACTATCACCGTTGAAGTTAAAACCAACACAACTTCAAATATTCAGGAAAGCAAAACATCAATATCTATATATCCTAATCCATGTTCCGATTTCATAACAATTATGAAAGATAACAAAGGAAATCTAAAACTTTTTAATTCTATAGGAGTTTTGGAATATGAAACTCATATTGAAGGTACAACAACCATTTCAACAAAAAATTATTCATCGGGTGTTTATTTTATCCAGATTGAAAATACTATTTTTAAGTTTATGAAAAAATAATATAATGTTTGATTAATAATAAAAAGCATGTGCATAACAAGAGGCATAAAAAAAAACCGAAACCCTGCTAAACTGGAGCTTCCGATCCCTTTTCAGCCGTGTTTTCGGGCGATAATTTCTCACTCGCTTTTCGGCTTCTTTTTCATCCAGCAGGTTGTTAATCAGAATATTAAAAACAAAACTATAAATCCAGAATAGAATGAAAACAAACAGATTAGAACCCCAAAGATTTAGCGAATATTTTAAACTACCTCAGGGTATTGACTTTGACTTTTTAGATATTTATGCATATCAAGATATTCAACTTTTTTTAGATCCCTACGGAATTTCTGCAATGGGTACAAAATGGGCAAGAGATTGTGAAAATCAGATTACAACATATTTCCAATATTTAATAGATAGTATAAGATCTGGTGACAAAAAAACGATAAAACGACTTCTTGGTGCGTTACATGAAGTTGATGAAGTTGCACTAGGTTTTTCTTCGGGAGAACCAAGTGGTAGAGGAATAGGCCCAAAACAAGCTATTGAAATCCAACATGCATTCGAAACAAGTGCTGCAGCAACTTCAGGCGACATTAAAGATATTGCAGATTGTGCATTAATGATTCCAGGAATTAACAGAGATAAAATATCTGATATAACATCAAATATTTTAAAAACGCAATTAATTGAATTTACTCAATTACAATGTAAAAAATATTCAATTCCATTAAATCGAGTTGCGGTTAACAATGCTTTTGATTATGAGAAATTTGACTTTATAAGTTATTATGCTGAATTACCAGTAATAAATGGTAGACCTAAAATTTTACTTCCTATTAATGCTGTTAGACAAGACCCTGAACTAAGTAAAGACAAATACTATAGGAATTTTGTAATAGAATTTTTACGGGCAGAACATCAACATGCTGGTGATTCATTAGCTAGTGTACTCAAAAATGGTAGAGTTGTTGTTCGAATTTCAGACTTAAAAGAAAAGTATCCTCTACGTGCTGAATTCCTATATGAGTTTTCTAAAGAACATCCAACTATTTTGGAAAGATATAAATCTGAACTAAGACGAACAGCTGGAAACAAAAACATTAAACCACATTTAGAAACTAAAAGAAAAATATTAAATTCTATCGAAAGAAATAAAATACTTTCCTCGATAAAACCGGGAAATGATGATGCATCAAATTTCCATAAGATTTCATTTGATAATCTAATTCATATATTTGACAAAAGACTTTCAAACCCCAATAGAGAAAAAGAAATAAACGAAGGTAGAAAGAGAATTGATATCGTTTTTGATAATGCTTGTAAAACTGGGTTTTTCAATAAGTTAAACACTCTATATCATATACAATGTCCAAAAATATTTATTGAATGTAAAAATTATGGTAGAGAAATTGGTAATCCTGAAGTTGATCAATTACTTGGACGATTTAGTCCAACAAGAGGGAAGTTCGGAATATTGCTTTGTCGTTCAATAGATAATAAAGTACTTTTAATTAAAAGATGTAAAGACGTGAAAAATGACCATAACGGTTATATAATCGTTTTTGACGATGACGACATAAAAGCCCTTCTTAAATTTAGAGACAATAATGATGAAAATATGATAGATAATTATATGCAAAAAAAACTAGACGAATTAATAATGTAATGATGCACAAAAAAGTAATAACTTTAAACGAACAATAGTAAAAAAGTAGTGTGCGAAACTAAATAAAGATATAAAATGATTAAGTTTGTAAACAAAAATGAATAGACCAAATTACTTTAATGTTATTGAAGAACGGTTAAACCTTCTTGCACTTCGGATAAATTCCAGAGGCAAATTAAACATTTTAGACTTTCACGGACACTCTGAGAATTTTTACCAGTTTTTGTTAAATGAAGTTAATGATTGGTCCGTTACAAATGAAAACAACTTTAAACAGAATGTAGAGGCGATTGACTTGATTGATCATACAAATAAATTTGTTTTACAAGTTTCAGCTACTGCAAGTAAAACAAAAATAGAATCTTCTCTTTCTAAGGATTCGATCAAAACATACAAGGACAAGGGCTATTCATTTAAATTTGTGTTAATTACAAGAGATGCAGATGAATTGCGAAAAGGTACATTCAAAAATCCACATGGGATTAGTTTTAATCCCTCGACAGATATCATTGACAAAAACGCTATTCTTTCAAAAATTCGAGGTTTACATATAACTGACCAAGTACGGATTTACAATTTCGTAAAAATGGAATTGGTAATGGAAATTGACCCAATGAAATTGGAGTCCAATTTAGCGACGGTTATAAATATTCTATCAAAAGAAGATTGGTAT
>Ga0302288_1001666_pt1 | contig 14002 bp, 13 predicted proteins | sample III_Fen_N1_1_FD_194549 | JGI IMG/M metagenome (GOLD analysis project Ga0302288, IMG submission 194549) | Peat permafrost microbial communities from Stordalen Mire near Abisko, Sweden - III_Fen_N1_1 | ecosystem: Environmental > Terrestrial > Soil > Wetlands > Permafrost | place: Sweden: Abisko...
AAACATTAATTCCGCATTTTCTGGTAGATATAATGATACATTTCCACTTGATGCTGCTGCTTCAATGTCTCCCTTTATTTCGTCCAAAGAGATATCAACATTACCACTTGATGCCTTTACCGTTCCATATCCTGATTTCCCAGTGATATCTATATCACCACTACTGGTTTCTACTGCAAATTTTCCATTAAGTTTATCTATTGTTATATTTCCACTGTTTACAGACATGTTGCAGTTTCCATTTCCATTATAGATACTGATATTTCCGCTGGATGAAGATATATTCTTATCACCCTCAAGACTATCCGATTCTACATTTCCACTGGAGGTTGCAATATTGGTAGTTGTTCCTTTTAGATTAAAGATACCGACATCTCCACTGGACGATGTTATTGATATATTATCAAAAGTCTGATCATCCGGAAATTCTATATTTCCACTGCTGGAAATTACTGATATAGAATCTATGTAAGCTTTCGGAACGTAGACTTCTATATAACCATAATTATTATTGAAAAAATATTGCAGCTGTTGCCTTACACCCCTTATCAAAAGTTTATCATTATTTGTATCTATACTTGCATACTCATTTTGACTTGCCTTTCCACTCATATATTCTTTTACGGTAAAATCCGATTCGTCTGTTGTGTAAATATAAATATCATAACTATTTTTTGAATAATCAATTGTCACATCTTTAATATTTCCAGCTTCTATGGTTCTCTCCTGCACCAGACTGGCCGTATTACCATAATGAAAAAAATCCAGACCACCAGAAAATTTAATACAATATGCCATGACTAAAGCTAAACCAATTACTATAAACCCTAAAATTATAATTAGTGTTATTTTTAAATTTCTCATATTCGTTCTCCCCGCTCAGTTACTTTTTCAGGCTGAACAGTAGTCCAACTATTGACTGTACACAGCCTGCCAGTATGAAAAGTACCCAAGTTATATACCATGCTCCTGTTAAAAAACTAATTGTAAAATATAATACAAGGGTTAATGTCCATATAATACTTGATATTGCTCTTCTAATTTCTTTACTATTATTATTAGTGCTCTGCCATTGTTTAAATTCTTCCACCACTGTATCATCCGCTTTCAAATATTTAGGTTTTAATCCTGCAATGTATACCAGCATACAGGTAGGAACAATATCTATCATAATCATGATCACCAGCCCTATTTCACTCCAGTCTATTCTTCCTGGCACGATATCGCTAATCATTCCCAATGTTATGAAAACAACACCGCTGAATATATAGAGCCCTATTGCGATGGTCTTTATCAAAGCGCGCTTTTTGATGGCAGATTCACTTTCATATCCATTATTTGTATACTCCTCAAGTCCTGAAAATAGAATGGAAACATCTCCTATGGAACTGATTACGTTCTTATATGCGTCCTCATCACTAATACCTGCCGATAAAAGATCCTGATATTTCTCCTGAGAATTTGCCAGTAATTCTTCCTTCATTTCATAAGCTTTTCTGGTTTTAGGAGCATTCTCAAATAACATTGTTATATGGTTTTTTAATTTTTCATTCATTCTTAGTTTTCCCCTTTATGAAATTCTTAAAATTTTTATTTTAAAAGCTTATCTATCATCTCTTTCGATATTTCCCATTCATTTTTATTGACTTTATATGCTTCACGTCCTGAATCTGTTATAGAATAATATCTGCGTCTGGCCCCTACATTTTCATCGCCCCAATATGTTGATATAAAACCGGCCTGTTCCAGCCTTCTGAATGCGGAATATAATGTAGCCTCTTTAAGTTCATACTGATTTCCGGTTTTTATCATAATTTCTTTGTTTATCTGATACCCGTAACTATCATGGTCCAGTAGATTCGCAAGAATTATGGTTTCAGTATGACCTCTTAAAATATCTGAAGTTATTGACATATTATACCTCCCTTCTGTTGTTACATTGTAACTTTATATACCTCGCCTGTCAAGGTATATTTTATTCTACTGTATATTTATTTCAAAGTATTTATTTAAGGTATTTCTTTATGGTATTTCTTTATGGTATTAAAAATTCATATTATATTCATTTACAATAAAAAAACCGACCTCCAATTGCTAGATTTTTAGGTCTACCTTTTGGAAATCGGTTCAATTAATTATCTGAAGATTTTTTATTATGAGTAATCAAGCTCATTTAAACTATTTTAGTAATTTACAACTACAGTACTTTTATAATTTATAATTTTTCCAAAGTCTGGCTTTAATGCTGCACCACCAACTAAACCACCATCAATGTCATCCTGTGAAAATAATTCAGGAGCACTTGCTGCTGAAACAGAACCACCGTACTGAATACGGATTGCTGCTGCTGTTGCCTGGTCATAGATTTCGTCAATACATTTACGAATAGCTTTGCATACTTCCTGAGCCTGTTCTGTAGTAGCAACTTTGCCTGTTCCAATAGCCCAGATAGGTTCGTAAGCAATGACTGCTGTTTTAGCCTGATCTGCAGTTACATTTAAAAATGCGATTTTAATCTGTTTTCTAATCCAGTCAATTGTAACGCCCTGTTCACGCTGTGTAAGTGTTTCACCGCAACAAACGATAGGAGTGATTTTGTGTTCAAAAGCTTTTAATACTTTTTTATTTACAGTTTCATCTGTCTCAGCAAAATATTCTCTTCTTTCAGAGTGACCAATAATAACATATTTTACACCAGCGTCTGTTAACATAGCAGGAGAAATTTCGCCTGTGTATGCGCCGTTTTCTTCAAAATACATATTTTCTGCACCGATGTTAATGTTAGAGCCTTTTGCTGCTTCCATAGCTGGAATGATATCAATAGCAGGAACACAGAAAACTACGTCTACGTCATTTGCTGCTACTAAAGGTTTTAATGTATTAATTAATGCTACCGCTTCGGTTGGAGTCATGTTCATTTTCCAATTTCCGGCAATGATTTTTTTTCTTGACATTTTATATTCTCCTTATTTATCGTTAGCTGCTGCTACGCCTGGTAATTCTTTTCCTTCAAGGAACTCAAGAGAAGCACCGCCACCTGTAGAAATGTGTGTCATTTTATCGCCAAAACCTAATTGATTAACAGCTGCAGCAGAATCACCACCACCGATAATTGTTGTAGCGTCTGTATCAGCTAAAGCCTTAGCAACTGCAATGGTACCTTTTGCAAAGATAGGATTTTCAAACACGCCCATAGGTCCGTTCCAAACAACTGTCTTTGCAGATTTAACTGCTTCAGCATATAATAATGCAGTTTTAGGTCCAATATCAAGTCCTAACTGATCAGCAGGCATTTCTTCTGCAGAAACAATTTCAAAATCAACTATTGCATCAATTGGATTAGGGAAAGATGCTGCAACTGCAGTATCAACTGGTAAAAGAAGTTTTTTACCAAGTTTTTCAGCTTTTTCAATCATTTCTCTACAGTATTCTAATTTTTCTTCATCTACTAAGGATGTTCCGATTTCGAATCCTTTTGCTTTTAAAAATGTATAAGCCATTCCACCACCAATGATTAAGGTGTCACATTTTTCAAGTAAATTCTCAATAACATTTAATTTGTCTGCAACTTTTGCTCCGCCAAGGATAGCAACAAAAGGTCTTACAGGTGAATTAACAGCATTTCCTAAGAAATCAATTTCTTTTAACATTAAGTAACCAACAACAGATGTTTCCACTAACTGGCTTACACCAACGTTAGAGCAGTGAGCTCTGTGAGCTGTACCGAAAGCATCGTCAACAAAGATATCTGTAATAGAAGCAAGATCTTTGCTGAAAGCTTCGCCATTTTTGGTTTCTTCAATTCTATAACGTGTATTTTCAAGTAAAATAACGTCTCCGTCTTTCATAGCTTCAACTGCTGCTCTTGCGTTTGCTCCAACAACTTCTACGTCAGCTGCAAATTTTACTTCCTGTCCAAGTAATGCTGTTAAAGCTTTAGCTACAGGAGCTAAAGATAATTCTGGCTTTGGCTCTCCCTTAGGTTTTCCAAGATGGGAGCAAAGAATAACTTTTCCACCATCAGCGATTAATTTTTTGATAGTAGGAAGAGCTGCGGTAAGACGGTTATCATCTGTGATTACGCCATCTTTCAGAGGTACATTGAAATCGCATCTGCAAAGAACGCGTTTTCCTTTTACTTCGATATCGTCGATTGATTTTTTGTTTAATGACATGGTAATGCCTCCTTATTATTTAAAATAATTTAATAAACTTTAATAAACATAATATATGGTATTCATCAAATAATTCTGCAAGCAGAATCTGAATATTTGACAATTACTCTCCTATGGAATCGTCTGCATGGCAGGCAACTCATAAAAAAAGGGTCCGGTCCTTAAGACCGGACCCTGATAGGTCTAAAAAACTTAATGCATATTAATGAAACTCAAATAGCTTTTATATCAGAATTATTTTAATTCAGAGAAGAATTTAATAGTTCTAACCATCTGGCTAGTATATGAATTTTCATTATCATACCATGAAACTACCTGAACCTGTGTATCTCCATTTTCAAGAGGAGCTACCATTGTCTGGGTTGCATCAAAGATTGATCCGTAAGTGCTTCCTACGATATCGCTTGATACGATTTCATCTGTGTTGTAAGCAAATGATTCTGTAGCAGCAGCCTTCATAGCAGCATTGATCTGGTCTTTTGTTACAGCGCCTTTAACAACTGCTACTAAGATAGTAGTAGATCCTGTAGGAACTGGAACACGCTGAGCTGATCCGATTAATTTTCCGTTTAATTCTGGAATTACTAAACCGATAGCTTTTGCTGCGCCTGTAGAGTTAGGAACGATATTAACTGCACCTGCACGGCTTCTTCTTAAATCTCCGCCTCTGTGAGGTCCGTCAAGAAGCATCTGATCGCCTGTGTAAGCGTGAATTGTGCTCATGATACCGCTCTGTACAGGAGCTAAGTCATTTAATGCTTTTGCCATAGGAGCTAAGCAGTTTGTTGTACATGATGCTGCAGAGATAACATCATCAGTTGCTTTTAAGATGTTGTGGTTTACGTTAAATACTACGGTAGGAAGATCGTTTCCAGCTGGAGCTGAAATAACTACTTTACGAGCGCCTGCTGTAATGTGTGCCATTGATTTTTCTTTAGATGTATAGAAACCTGTACATTCAAGAACTACGTCTACTTTAAGTTCTCCCCAAGGAAGGTTTGCTGCATTTGCTTCTTTGTAAATTGTGATTTTCTTTCCGTCAACTGTGATTGAATCTTCACCAGCTTCAACTTTATCAGCTAAAGCATATTTACCCTGTGATGAGTCATATTTTAACAAGTGTGCTAACATTTTAGGGCTTGTTAAATCGTTGATTGCTACTACTTCATATCCTTCTGCACCAAACATCTGTCTGAATGCAAGACGACCGATACGGCCGAATCCATTAATTGCTACTCTTACTGCCATTTTGAGATTCCTCCTAATTTTACATAATATAATTGTTTGAAATCACTCTTTGTGCCATGCGGCTAGATGATTGTCAAATTTTTATCAGCAACTCATTTTACCTAATTTGATTATAAAATACAAGATGTAAAATGAAAATATTACAGAGAAGTCAACGTTTTTTATATTTTCTTCACAATTTCACAAATTTACTGCGATATCTTCGCTTTTTTTCATCTTTTTGTCTATATTAAAAAAAGTTAATTCTGTTATAGCATTAATATGATATTATTTTATACATAAAATCAAAATTACAGCAAAGATTTTCTATCAGGAAAGGATTGCAAAAATGCCAATTAAAGCAGATTATCATCTACATTCCAGTTTTTCAGGAGATTCAGCCACGCCTATGGAGGACATGATTCAGAAAGGTATCCAGCTTGGCCTTGATACGATGTGCTTCACGGAACATATGGATAAAGATTATCCGCCTGTTTTAGAAGGAACTGATATTAATTTTGAAGTAGACACCCCGGCTTATTATAAAGATTTTCTAAAATATAAAAAAATATATTCCGAAGAAATCAAGCTTCTCTTTGGCGTTGAGCTGGGTCTGCAACCACACCTTATAAAAGAAAATACACTGTACGCAAGCCAGTACAGCTTTGATTTTATTATTGGTTCTTCCCATATCTGCCACGGAATTGATCCATATATGCCTGAATTCTATACTAATCGTACGGAAGAAGAAGCATATATGGAATATTTCAAATCAATTCTGGAAAACATCAAGGTATTTAATAATTTTGATATCTATGGGCATCTGGATTATGTTGTTCGCTATGGTCCTAATAAGGACATTAATTATCATGTTTCAGAGTACCATGAAATTTTTGATGAAATACTGACTGCCCTGATTCAAAAAGGCAAGGGAATTGAAATCAACACTGGCGGACTTGGAAAAGGCCTCAAAGATGTGCATCCTGCTTCCGAAATCGTAAAGCGGTATAAGGAACTGGGCGGTGAAATCATTACGGTTGGTTCTGATGCACATTTTCCAGAGCGAATTGCACAACATTTTTCTCGTGCCGAAGAAGTACTGTTGGATTCTGGGTTTCGTTATTATACAATTTTTGAAAACAGGGTTCCTAAAATGGTAAAATTATAAACCTATGTTTAAGGCTGGTTCAGTTCTCTTAAATTCTGGAATATTCTATCCAGATAAATTTGTATTGTATTCATTTCTTCCTGTGTAAAGTTTTTGAACATCTGATCATCCATCTGTTTAAAAATTTCAATACTTTGCTTTACAACTATTTTCCCTTTTTCAGTAAGGGTAAGGTAATTTACCCGGTTATCATCTTTGGAGGTTGTTCTGGTAATATATCCTTCAGCCTCCAGTTTTTTTAGTGAAACCGTTACCGCTGCAGGTGAAATATTCATTTTTTCAGCAAGTTCAGCCTGGTTCATGTTTTCTTCTCGGGATATTGCCATTAGCATTCTATGTTGTCCCTGAAAAACCCCTGTTGATATAAATTTCTTTTCTGTTGTCCTTTTAAAATAGATATTATTTCGTCTTATACTAAACGATAATTCCCTTGCCATGTCGTGTTCCTGTGTTACTTCCTGTGGCATATCACCAAACTTATTGCCAATCCAAGGTTTTGCAATTACCATTTCACTATCATTTTGGGGGATATTTTGCTTACTTTTACGCATCTTCATTCCTCTTTTTTATTTTTATAGAGATGTTAATCTGCCAATATTATATTCGAATAATAATTAACAAATTGATAATTGAACAAGATAATAAATTATCGTGTAAATAAATAGTTAATTTGTTAACTATTATGACCTAATATTCAAATTTGTCAATGTATCCGCAAAAAAATCTTCTTATCTTTTTGAGATAAGAAGATTTTTGTTTATTAAAATAAAACATTTTTTTGATATTATCCTCATCCGATTATGGTTCCACCGCCAAGAACATGCTCATTCTGATAAAATACTACTGCCTGTCCTTTCGTAACCGCTCGTACTGGTTCTTCAAAGGTACATTTTATTTTACCCTCAGGTAGTTTTTCTATTATTGCAAAAGTTCCTTTATGGGCATATCTGATTTTCGCCAAAACTCTTGTAGGTTCATAAATATCTTCCACTGACATAAAATTAATTTTATCACAGATAAGTTCCGAAGTAAAAACATCCACATCCTCACCTATAATAACCTCATTGGTTTCAGGTTTTATATCAACCACAAATACAGGATGCCCAAAAGCCAGATTTAAACCTTTTCGCTGACCTATTGTATAGTGAGTAATTCCCTTATGTAGTCCAATTATTTTCCCCTGTACAGTAACAAAGTTACCAACTCCGGGTACACGTTCTCCTGCTTCACGATCGATAAAACCAGCATAATCATTATCCGGAATAAAGCAGATCTCCTGGCTGTCAGGCTTATGGGCAACAGGGAGTTTTTGCTGACTGGCCATTTTACGAATATCATCTTTTATAAATTCTCCCACTGGCATCAACGTATGTTCCAACTGATACTGAGTAAGATTATATAAAGCATATGTCTGATCTTTTGCTGCTGTAACGCTGGTTCTTAAAGCATATCTGCCATTTGGCAGGTGATCAATTCTTGCATAATGTCCAGTAGCAATATAATCCGCACCAATTTCAAGACTTCTCTTTAATAAAGATTCCCATTTCACATAACGATTACAGGCAATACAGGGATTAGGAGTTTTTCCCTGTAAATATTCTTCCACAAAATAATCTATTACGCATTCTTTGAATTCCTGTTTAAAGTTCATAACATAATAGGGAATGTCAAGTGCTTCAGCAACTCTTCTTGCGTCATCTACCGCAGACAAGCCACAACATCCACCATTTTCTTCTTTTATAGCCTCATCTTCATCCTGCCATATCTGCATGGTTACTCCAATTACATCATAACCCTGTTCTTTTAATAAGTAGGCCGCAACAGAGGAATCTACTCCTCCTGACATACCAACCACTACCTTTTTTTTCATATGGCATCTCCCATAACTTTAATATACTTGCTTCTGATCTTCTTCGCCTTCATGAATATCTGATTTTGGCTTTTCCAACCCATCAATCTGAATATTATTTTTTTCTGCATAATCCCACAAAGCTGCATGTATTGCTTCTTCTGCTAAAAGTGAGCAATGAACTTTTACTGCGGGAAGTCCGTCCAAAGCTTCCATAACTGCTTTATTCGTTACTTCCAGAGCCTCATATATGTTTTTTCCTTTTACAAGTTCAGTAGCCATACTGCTGGTTGCTACTGCAGCTCCACATCCAAAGGTCTTAAACTTACAGTCTCTTATAATATTATTTTCATCAATATCAAGATAGATTCTCATGATGTCGCCGCACTTTGCATTTCCAACAGTACCTACACCACTTGCACCTTCTATTTCTCCAACATTTCTTGGATTTTGAAAATGATCCATTACTTTTTCTGAGTACATAATAATTCTCCTTCCATCTACATGGTCAATATATACCTGAATAATCCAATTCTACTTTTATAAAGTGGATTATTTATTATTTTTTCTAACAAAGTCTTCATATAAAGGCGACATACTGCGAAGTCTTTCTACGATTCTTTTTAAATTTGTTATTACAAAATCCATTTCCTCAATTGTGTTTTCTTCACTTAAGGTAAGTCTTAATGATCCATGTGCTTTTTCATGAGGCAGTCCAATTGCAAGTAATACGTGAGAAGGGTCCAATGAGCCTGAGGTGCAGGCAGATCCGCTGGATGCACAAATACCTTCCATGTCCAACATAATCAGAAGTGACTCTCCTTCAATAAACTCAAATCCAAAATTCACATTGTTAGGCAGACGATTAGTCAGATGTCCATTTAATTTGCAGTAAGGTACTTCTTTTGGAATATTCTCAATCAGATAATCTCTTAACTCAGTTTCTTTCTTTGTCTTTTCGTCCATAATTTCAAATGCACGTTTTACAGCAGCTCCCAAACCAACAATACCCGGAACATTTTCTGTTCCTGCACGTCTTGCTCTTTCCTGCGCTCCTCCATGAATAAAGGAACGAATTTTTACACCCTTTCTGATATAGAGAAAACCAATACCTTTAGGTCCATTAAGTTTGTGTCCACTTGCACTTAACATGTCAATATGAAGTTCATCCACATTAATTGGTATCTGACCATAAGCCTGAACCGCATCAGTATGAAAAAGAATGTGATGTTTAAATGCAATTTCACCTATTTCTTTAACGGGTTCAATGGTTCCAATTTCATTATTTGCAAACATAATAGAAATAAGTATCGTATCCGGACGAATTGCTTTTTCCAGTTGTTCAACAGATATCAAACCATCTGCGTCTACATCGAGATAAGTAATCTCAAAACCTTTTTTCTCCAGATATTCACAGGTATGTAAAATAGCATGGTGTTCAATTTTGGATGTAATGATATGTTTTCCCTTGGATTCATAAGCATCACAAGTGGCTTTCAGTGCCCAGTTATCAGACTCAGACCCTCCCGCAGTAAAATAAATATCGCTGGAATTCACACTTAAACTATTGGCAATAATTTCTCTGGCCTCGTTAATGGCTTTTTTACTTTCGCCTGAAAAAGAATATACACTACTTGGATTTCCAAATTTTTCTGAAAAATATGGAAGCATGGTATTTAATACCTCTGGTGCTGTTTTTGTTGTTGCTGCATTATCTAAATATATAAATCTGCTCACGATATCACTCCTTTTTAATTCCTAGTATTTCACTACGAATTCAGTAAAATCATAATAACACTACCTTTTTCCTATGTCAATATAGGAATTAGAACGATTTTATTAAAGATTTATAAAACATTTTATACAATTTAATAGTTTGCATGGTTTTTTTCGTTTTATTACAATTAAATATTTTTAAACACTTTCATATAACTGATTGTAACTATTAATTCTTCAGGATACAATATATAAATTTTAAAAATTGAATTTTTTAAATTTTAAACCATATTCAGAAAATTTACCACTTAATTTTATTACAAATATATTGAAATTTATTGAAGTATTCTCAAATTTGTATCTGTTGAATTTTACATTACCCCTTATAAATTTTCTCGTTTTTAATTATTTTTTCTCATTTCTTATTGATATTTTTAGTTTCTTATTGATATTTTTCGTTGCTTATCCCCTGTTTTTATAATATAATGTTTATGCTTTGCATGTACTGCAAATCATAAAGGAGATTTTTATATGAGTTTTGAATATGTTAGAAAATTACCTACCCCTGAAGAAATCTGTGAACAACTGCCTCTTCCCAAAGAACTGGCTAAAATAAAAGCATTAAGAGATGCCGAAATTAAAGATGTCCTTACCGGAAAAAGTAATAAATTTTTGGTTATTATCGGACCCTGCAGTGCAGACAATGAAGACTCTGTCTGTGATTATATCTCACGCCTTGCTAAAGTTAATGAAAAAGTGGGCGATAAACTGATTTTGATACCAAGGGTTTACACAAATAAACCAAGAACTACAGGTGAAGGCTATAAAGGAATCGTTCACCAACCAGATCCGGAAAAAGAACCTGATTTTCTCCAAGGATTACAGGCAATGCGTAAAATGCATATCCGCGCTATTGCCGAAAGCGGACTTACCGCTGCTGATGAAATGCTTTATCCAGAAAATTGGGGCTACGTTGCCGATATATTATCCTATGTAGCAATAGGTGCCCGCTCCGTTGAAGATCAGCAACATCGTCTCACCGTGAGTGGTTTTGATGTTCCTGCAGGTATGAAAAATCCTACCAGTGGAGATATGGCTGTAATGCTAAATTCTGTTTATGCAGCTCAGCATGCCCATTCATTTATCTATCGCGGCTATGAAGTCCATACTTCTGGAAATGACCTGGCTCATACTATTCTTCGTGGTGCAGTCAATAAGGATGGCCGAAGTCTTTGCAATTATCATTATGAGGATTTAAACAGTTTATTGGATTTGTATAATGAAAGAGACCTTCTAAATCCCGCTTGTATTATAGATTCCAATCATAATAACTCTGATAAACAGTACGATCAGCAAGTTCGTATCATTAAAGAAGTGATGCATAGTCGTAAACTGAATAACGATATCCATAATCTTGTAAAAGGAGTTATGGTGGAAAGTTATATAGAACCTGGTAATCAAAAAGTTGGTGGCGGAGTATATGGTAAATCAATAACAGATGCTTGTCTTGGATGGGCTGAAAGCGAAAAACTGATTTATGATATCGCTGAATACGAATAAGTTGTCTGCAAAAGCTGCCTCTTATCATAAGATTACCTTCAGAGGTATTTAAACAATCATAAGATTGCCTGTAGCGACCACCAAATGATAATAAAAAAAGTCCACAAATGTGGACTTTTTTTATTATGGATATAGTCTGTAAAAAGACTAATAATTACTTTTTTATCCCCTTGGATGGGCTTTCGCATAAACTTCTCGAATTCTGTTATGATTCATATTTGCATATATCTGGGTTGTAGATATGTCTGAATGTCCAAGCATTTCCTGTACACTTCTAAGATCTGCTCCATTCTCAACAAGATGAGCTGCAAAAGAATGTCTCAAAGTATGTGGAGTAATATCAGAAGTAATTCCAGCTTTTTTCGCATAATGTTTAATCAGTTTCCAGAATCCTTGTCTACTCATTGGTTTCCCTGAACAGTTTACAAATAAAATATTGGAAGTTTCTGTTTCCAGCATAATTTTTCGAGAATGATCCAGATAAGCCAACATTGATGCTTTTGCTTCGGGACCAAAAGGTATGATTCTTTCTTTGTTAGTATCTTTACACAAAATAAAACTCATCTGTAAATTTACATCTGAAACGTTTAATGTTATTAACTCTGTAACGCGTATTCCTGTTGCATATAACAGTTCCAGCATTGCCTTGTCTCTGATTTCTTTTGGACTGCTGCTTTTAGGTTGTTCTAACAATTTAACAACTTCGTCTGTTGTCAGAATATCAGGCATTTTCTTTTCAATTTTAGGTGCTTTCAAAGAAACAGAAATGTCTTCTTTTAAGTAACCTTCTTTTACCAGAAAATGAAAAAAAGCCTTTATAGATGCAATATTTCTTGAAACTGTGGCTACAGCAAAGTGATCAACGTCCATGCTTTTAACATAGTCGCTAAGATTTTTTTCTGTAATATTCTTAATATCCGAGACACCAATACTCTCCAGAAATCGAATAACTTTTTCTAGGTCTCGCTGATAAGACATCTCGGTATTCTTTGATGTCTTTTTAACATTATGTAAATAAGAAATAAAGTTATTAATTACGTTCTGCATATAGCCCCAAAACCTTCCTCACAAGGTATTTATATCCACCAAAGACCGTCTATTAAACATTATAATCAGAAACTAAAAGAAAAGCAATTAGTATTTTTGCCGATTTTTCGGGTTTTCAAAGGGTTTTAAGGGCAAAACACAATATATCGACACATATAATTTTAGCCCGTACTATATATTGTAAAAATCATCTTGTAATTCAAAAAAATACTTTATTATATTAAACAAATTGACATAACTTTCCCGCGAAAAACAGATTATGACAACTACCATTTAGTACATTTTACATGGAGTATTAATTTGTAAATTTAGTTACTAGTTTTCACAGTTGTTTATCTCTGTTAGTTTTCATTTCTATTCTGGTCGCAATTTTAGTTACTATTTCTATTTATATATTTATCTTTATAGGACATAATCGCCGAAATAGTCTTAGAATCTTTTATAGAGCCTTCGTATATCATTTTTGTTATTTCATCAATCGACATTGCCTGTACAGAAATAAATTCATCATCATCCAGATTCTGAACACTTTTTACCAGATTTCTGGCTACAAAAATGTCAATTTTTTCACTGCTATATGCTCCAACCGGTATAATGCTAATGAGGAATTCCAGATCTTCCTCCGTTTTATACCCAGTTTCTTCTTCTAATTCCCTTCTGGCGGCGGTTATCGTTGGTTCCATTCCATCTAAGTTTAAACCACCGGCAGGTATTTCCAATGTATATCTATCCAGTGCATTTCTCCACTGACTAACCATAAGTATTTTTCCATCTTCCATTACAGGAACCACTGCTGCTGCACCTTTATGTTTGATAAAATCCCAGATTACTTCATTTCCATTAGGAATTTTTACTGTATCCTGATAGTACTCAAAAATTTTCCCTTTGTGAACCAGCTTTCGGTCGAGTCTTATAAATTCTTCCATTTTTTCCTCCAGTATTCTTCCATTTTTTATAAAAAAGCTACGACTCTTTATGAGCTCGTAGCTTTTTAGTTATATTTTATCTGTCATTTACAATGCTTTTAAAAAATTTTCGATTCTATTTAATCCCTTTTCAATCTGTTCCATGCTGATAGCATAAGAAAGACGAATATAGTTTTTAAAGCCAAAATCTGCACAAGGAACAACGGCCACTTCATAATCCTCAATCAATATTGCACCCAAATTCTCAGTTGTTCCAATTACCTGACCTTTATATTCCATTTTCAGCACTTCTTCGGTGTCAACAAACACATAAAAGGCTCCTTTTGGTTCAAGC
>Ga0302288_1001672_pt1 | contig 13968 bp, 11 predicted proteins | sample III_Fen_N1_1_FD_194549 | JGI IMG/M metagenome (GOLD analysis project Ga0302288, IMG submission 194549) | Peat permafrost microbial communities from Stordalen Mire near Abisko, Sweden - III_Fen_N1_1 | ecosystem: Environmental > Terrestrial > Soil > Wetlands > Permafrost | place: Sweden: Abisko...
AATAATTTGATTTACGAAAAAGCTTCCGCTTGCATAGTATAAACCTGCTCCTGCAATCAGTACCATAGGCTCATAAGCCATAATCTGCAGAAGTTCTCTTTCAGCACCAACAAAACTGTATGTAGAATTTGCAGCATATGCGCCCAGTACAAAGAATACAGAACCCAGTGTTAATGCGAACATAGCAAGTAATATATCTCCGCCCATAAGAACGATAATCGTTGTAAATGCACCAAAAATAAAAGAAATATATACATAGAATCTATGTATTCTGTTAACTTCAATGGATTCTTTCTGGAAAAGTTTTAAAACATCATAAAAAGGCTGTAAAAGTGGAGGTCCTACTCTTCCCTGCATTCTTGCGGAGATGATTCTGTCAAGACCTGCAAGTAATCCACCAACGATAGGTGTTATGATAATCAGTGCAACAATTTTTAATATAAATAAGAATGTACTCATTAGATAACCACCCCCCAGATCATAAGTAATATAAATACACACATTATTGCTATGGATGCCAGGTTACTCCATAAAGTAAGTTTATTACTTCCGAAATATTCTTCCATATACCAGTTACGCAGAACAACTTTCTGTTTTGAACCAGCAATACTATTGAAGGTTTCATTATCTCCGGTATTTTCACCTGCCATATAAATAAGTGTAAGTCTTCTTTTATCATTTTTACGGATCTGATTGAATCCGAAAGGTAATAAAATCAGCATGCTGAGCATAATGAGCATAATACTTACATCACTTGCTCCAATAGGAATTGTTGCTGTTGTTCCAAATGCATCTGATAGGAAAGGAATCAGTGCATACTGGGAAATAAGTGGGAAAGTTAAACAGGAAATTACTGTAAGTCCTGTTAAAATCAGAATAGGTGTCTGTTCTTCAAGAGATAACACATGTTTCTTTTGATCGTGTGCATTTGCTCCTGCTACAAGTTTTCCCATCCATTTTGACCAATAGAAAAGAGTTGCTGAACTACCATACGCAAGTATGATAACAATAATAATATTTCCAGAGTCAATAAATGCTTTCATTGCCACCCATTTTGATATCAGCATACCAAATGGTGCAAGGAACATACCTGCAATACCAATAATCATGCAGATAGAAAGTTTTCTGGAAACATTCATAAGAATATCCATATTCTCTACATCCCTGCTTCCAATCTGATGTTCTGTAGAACCAACGGAAAGGAATAAAAGAGATTTTGAAATAGCATGGAAAATTACAAGTAAAATTGCTGCCCACAAAGATTCCTGTGTGCCAACGCCTGCACATATAACAATCAGTCCCAGGTTGGCAATGGTGGAATAAGCAAGAATTTTTTTTGCATCGCTTTGTGAAATAGCCATAAGCGAACACATAATAAAGGTTACAGCTCCAACTAAGGTTACCATACGTCCAACAGAAGTAGGTCCAAGTAACGGAGCCAATCTGATTAGAAGATATACTCCTGCTTTAACCATGGTCGCTGAATGAAGCAGAGCTGACGAAGGTGTAGGTGCTACCATTGCCCCAAGAAGCCAGGACTGGAAAGGCATCTGCGCAGATTTCGTAAGGGCTGCCATTGAAAGCATGAATACAGGAATCATAATCATAGCATCTGGTTTCAGTGCTGTGAAGGTAGATAATTCAAGTGTATTATAATTCATTCCTATAAATACAATAGCAATTGCAAAACCAAGTCCACCACCAAGATTCATAATCAGGGCGCGGAAAGCATTGTTTGTAGCTTCTTCGGTTTTTGTGTAACCAATAAGCAGGAATGATGAGAACGATGTGATTTCCCAACAGAAATACATCCATGTTAAATTATTGCATAATACAAGCCCGAACATTGCAGAGAGAAATAAGAAAAGAACTGCCATAAAGAAATTCTTTCTTTCTGGAAGGTTATCATGATGATGATGGTAATCTTTCATATATCCTACTGTGTAAAAACAGATAAGACTTCCAACTACACCAACAATAAGAATCATAATTGCGGTAAGTTTGTCAAAAACCATTGCGGTTTTTATTTCAATCCCGGTTTCCTGTGTAAACTCAAACCAGAGAAGCAGCGGAGTCTGAATCGCTGCGAAGATTGATGCTAAATATTTTTTGTGCTTAATACCTGTAAAAATGATGTAAATAGCCAGCACCACTTCTACTGCGATAACGATAGTATTAATAACCTCCTCGTTACCAAACGATAATAATAGTCCATCTTTAAAATAGAAGCACACTGTTACAATTGAGAGAACTGCAGTAACCACAGCACTGATTCTTACTATCATGTCTCTGGTTTTTTCATGTCTCACGACCAAAATCAGAATTGCTGCTATCAATGGAAATAAAATTAACATTGAAATTAAATTCATCTTACATCTCCTTATCCCAAATATTTTTTTAAATATTTACACCTAAATCATGCTGAGTGCATAATATAATTTGTACTCTGCGTATTGTATCATTCTTGCTAGTTTTTATCAATATGCTTCTTTTGATTCTTTTCGCTTCAGAGCCTGTGTTTTTGTAAAAAACCCTTGTTTTTTTATTACTAATGTATGTTTTATCTGAATTGCATGTAATAAATGTGTACATTATAACAACGTTTTTTATTTAACAAGCGAATTCCTAGTCTTTTTACAGATGCGTACAAAGATGGATTGTATCTCAAAAGATACAATCCTAAAATCAGAATAAACTGAGATGTTGTTTATCCCATAGCAAACGCCGCTTACTGAAACAAGAAAGCGGCGTTTTTGTCTGAAACATTATTTTTTAATCTACTTCAGTATCTCCAGAATAGCTGCTTTAGGCTTTGCACCCACTGATGTTTTTACTACTTTTCCATTTTTAAAAAGCATTAATGTAGGAATAGTAATAACTTTAAGTGTTTCTGCGAGTTCTGCCTGTTCGTCTACATTGACTTTACACACTTTTACATGTTCAAGTTCCTCAGACAATTCCTCTACGATTGGTAGCAAAGCTTTACATGGTCCGCACCATGAAGCCCAGAAATCTACTAACACGGGTTCCTTTGATTTTAATACCTCCTTTTCAAAATTTAATTGTGTTACATGAATTGCCGCCATAACTTATCCCTCCCATTTTATTTAGTGAATCCTTCCAGATCCAAGTTTCCGGGTTCTTATGCGCATTTCAAGTACTTTTTGTATAACTCTTCCAGCCTTGTATCTGCCAGTACTTTTTTTCCTACTGTTTATTTCCTATTAATATAAATATACTGTATTTCTCAAAATAGTACCACTATTTTCTTTGATTTTTAGTTTATTTTAAATACTTTTACCACATCCATCATGCTACCGGCATCATCATTAAGCTGATTAATAACATCATTGAGTTTATTTACTTCCAATAACTGGTTTTCAGCAATGACACCCAGTTCTTCCGTAGCTGCTGCTGTTTCCTGTGATGTAGCGGATATACTTTCAATTGCTTTTAAAGTTTCGTTCTTTGCCCGCTCTATTGCTTCAACACCACCTGAAATTTGATCCAGATTATTAGTCAGTTTGTCCACATGCTGATTAATGTCAGTAAAGACATTTACTGTGCTTTTTAAAGCATCGCTTTGAGATAATACAATTTCCTCAGCACTTTTTGCAGTTTTAACAGTCTTTTGGGTCTGATTTTCAATATCACGAATTATCTGAGCAATTTCTCCAGAAGCTTTTGCTGACTGCTCTGCAAGTTTACGTATTTCCTGGGCAACAACAGAAAATCCTCTTCCAAATTCTCCTGCCCTCGCCGCTTCAATAGAAGCATTTAGGGATAATAAGTTGGTCTGTTCAGCAATACCGCTTATTGTTTCAATGATTCCAGAGATAGATTTGGATTTCATTTCCAGATTTTCAATATCCGTAATAACGGTTCTGGTAACTTCTGTCGTATCTTTCACTTTAACGGAGAGATTATCAATAATATCTAATCCACCACTTACAATATGCTGGGTATTTCCAGCTATCTGCTCAATATTATGGGTGCTGTCATTTAAGTTGTTTATTTTATCAGCGAGATCTGACATAAGATGCAGACAACTTTCTGCGTCTATAGCCTGCTGCGTAACTCCATGTTCAATATCATTTACTGCATCAGCAATTTCTTTTGTAGCACTAATCAGTATCGCAGAGCTTTCTGAAACAGACAGTGCCGAATTGCTGACTGTGGTTCCTGTCCCTGTCATTTTCCGTATCAGATTCTGCATACTGCCAATTACATCATTAATACTTTTTCCCAGGATTCTAAACTCATCTTTTCTCTTCACAGAGGTATAATATGTTAAATCTCCTGTTTCAGTTTTGTGAAGTACTGCATTTACTTTATGAATTGTATTGCTAAACCCGCTGGCAATGATGGTTCCCAATGCTATCGCTATAATACTTGCCATAAATACCATGAAAAATGTTATATTTTTCACTTCATTAGCTTTTGCTACGATTACACTGTTTGGTGTAAGAGAACATAGCATACTTCCACTGGTATCCAGTATAGAATAGGTAAATAAATATTTTGCACCATTAAACTGGATATATTTGCTACCTTCTGTGGTATCAGTTTTCGATAAAACATCTTTATAATAAGTCTGATCTACAAATTTATAATCAGTGGGAATAGTCCCAGATACAACTTCTCTTCCATCTCCAGTTATAAAAGCAATAATACTTCCTTTTGGAAGACCGCTGTCAGAAATTGTTTTATTAATATAATCGTAAGAAACATCAATAACAACACAGCCAATTGGAGTTCCAAATATATTATTGAGATTTTCTATGCAACTTAATGCATATGAAGATTCAGGCATTCCCGTTAGGCTATCCAGATATGGATGTTTTCCCATCCAGACTTTATCTGCTTCGGTGTTTAACATAAGTGCACCTTCCCCTTTGGCAGCAAAATCATCATAGTTAAGAAGAGAGGCATCTGTTCCTGTAGCCGTAAAACCTTTTCCATAATTAGAAAAAATATAAACATTTGAAATATAATCTAAAGATACAATATCGGTTGTAACCGTTGATTCAACTTCCTTAAGACGGGAAGCCTCTTCAACCACATCTTTTGCATACATACCGGAATAATATTTTATCATTACTTCATTTGTATTTAAGGCATCTGCTTTTTCAGAAACAGTGGCCAGACCAAAATTCAAATATTTCGCCATGTAGTTCATGGTAGACAATGTGGAACTTTCGTAACTTTGTACCAGTCCTTTTGATGACGTAGAATAGGAAAGTACTCCAAGTACAATAATTAGCACAACAGGCACAAGAAATGCAAGAATCAGTTTTGTTCTGATACTGCTTATTAATTTTAAAAATTCCTTAAAACTGTATTTCTTTGATCCAATTTTTTCCAGAGCAGGTTTATCCTTTTTTATTTTATTCAGAACTCCTTTATTCTCTTTTGAGCCTTTACTTTTGCTACTATTGACAGTCATTTCCTTATTCCATTTTTTCTCATTGATTTGTCGGGTTTTGTCTGTGTTCTTAAAAAGATTTTTCAAGTCCATTCTCCTTTGTGATTTAATCAATTCTGTTGCATTATTATGTTACATATGTGCAAAACAACCTAATGAAATATGGTTTTTTAATAATTTATATAAGTTTATCACAACTTCCGGAAAAATTATATGATTTTTTTTTATTTTTTTTATTTTTTAAAGCACTTAAATTAATATTACATTTGTTTTTAATAAATCTAATATCTGCTTAAATACTCAGACAAAGTGGAGAAATGGACAAATAAATATAGAAAAATACCGCAGTAAATCCATACAGACATTAAAAAAGACCGGCATTTTCCGGTCAGTTTTAATATACATTAATATGTTTTTTATTCGTATCTTAGGGCCTCAATTGGATCCATTTTTGCTGCTTTATTAGCAGGATAGTATCCGAAGAAAATTCCAATTGCCATGGAAAATCCAAGGGAGAGGAATATACTTCCCAATGATGATGTAGCTGGAGTGCCTAAAAGTTTGGCTCCTACTGCTCCTCCCACAACACCAAGTATGATTCCAATGATGCCACCTATCAGACATATTACCATGGCCTCTACTATAAATTGTAGCCGAATTGAAGAGTTCGTGGCCCCAAGTGCTTTTCTCGTTCCGATTTCTCTTGTTCTTTCTGTTATGGATACCAGCATTATGTTCATAACTCCGATTCCACCAACTACCAGTGCTATTCCAGCTATTACAGCTATCGCCAGTGTTATAGTGGACATCATGGTGGTCATGGTATCCAGTATGGATGCCATACTGAACGCTGAGACTTCAAAATTATTATTGTTTCTGTAATATACATTCATAAACTGTTCAATACGACCCACAAATGCATTTACATCAATTCCTTCTGTGGTTACCACTGTGAGAGTTGCATAACCCGTGGTATGGTTCTGGGACATGGCAGAATTTAAAGGAATGTACATATCTGTATTTACATCTTTTTCTGAGGCAGAGGAAAAGCCAAAACCACTTGCTTCATATTCATAGACACCTATAATAGTGTAATTTACATATTTATTATTTACACATACCTGAATCTGGCTGCCCAAAGCACTCTGTATATTTCCTTTAAACATGTTATTTACTGCTTTGTCTGAAATGATAGCTACCATCTCGCCCTTTGACATTTCATTTTCATTAAAATAACGACCTGCCAGCATTGTCTTTTCATTGGCAATAAAATATCCCAGACTGACCCCGGATACGGTTACGTTTGAATAGATCTCACTATCCAGAATCTGACCGCTTCCCACCGTTTCAGAGGCAGAAATTGCCTGTATATTATCCGGGTAAGTTGCACATAAATTTTCCAGCATTTCTTTTGTAAAGTAATCATCATCCGTAGCAATCAGCTGTCCTTTATCTTCTGTACCAAAAACAGCTCCTGAAGCATTGGTCTCTGCCACTGCCGTTTTCTGCTGCAACCCTACTGTGATATTATTAGCACCCATGGATTTCATGGAATCTGTCACGGTTCCCGTAACGGCATCCCCTAGGGTTATAATCGTGATAACGGAGGCAATTCCTATGATAATACCCAGCATAGTAAGGATTGCCCGCATTTTGTTTGCCCAGAGGCTTGATAATGCAAGTCTTATATTTTCTGCAATCAGCATTTATTACCAGCCCCCTTCCTTTCTCCTATAATCAGACCATCTTTGATGGTAATAATACGCTGGGTTTCTTCTGCCAGTTCCTGCGAATGAGTAATCAGAACAATTGTTTTTCCCTGTTCTTCATGAAGTTTATGAAAGATATCCATAACCATTCGACCTGTTGTTGAATCCAACGCACCAGTAGGTTCATCCGCAAGAATAATTGCCGGATTATTTGCCATTGCTCTGGCAATAGCTACTCTCTGTTTTTGTCCACCGGACAATTCCTCAGGAAGATGCCTCATTCTGTCCTGCATTCCTACAAGCTGAAGCAGTTCCCTTGCCCGTTCACTGCTTTTCTTCCGGTTTAATCCTGAGTAAAGCATAGGAAGTTCCACATTTCTCAAAGCATTTGTTTTGGAGATCAGATTATATGTCTGAAAAACAAATCCGATTTTCCTGTTACGGATATTGGACAGTTCATGATCTTTGGCTTTCATAATATCCTCACCATCCAATATATACCCGCCTTCTGTAGGTCTGTCCAAAGCTCCGATTATATTCATAAGTGTTGATTTTCCGGAACCTGATTCTCCTACTACAGCTACAAATTCGCCTTCATATACCGTAAGATCTAACCCATTTAAAATCTGAAGTTCATTGGGTTTTCCTATATAAAATCTTTTTATAATATGATCCAGTTCTATTATGGGTTTCATCTTAGAATCCTCCCATTGCGCCTCGGGTACCTATCATATCCGAAATGCTTCCCGTACTCTCGGCTGATGGAATAAGCACTTTCATTCCTGCTTCCAGTTCATCACTGATTACTTCTATATAATAGTCATTCTCAATGCCTGTGGTTACGTAAACTTTTTTTGTAGCTGATACACCGGTCGTTGCTGAACTCTTTGTTGTATCTGCTGTTGTAACTGCTGTTGTATCTGCTGTTGCTGTTCCTGTGGTATTGGTTCTGCCTGTTGTTGTATCCTGGTATACCTGAACATATTTTTTACCATCATCACCTGTGATAACAGCATCATATGGTACAGCCAGAACATTTTCACGGCTTTCCAGGATAATGCTTAGTTTTGCTGTCATATCCAGACGAATATCTGCATTCTTCGTATCCAGTGATATTTTAACCGTATAGGTCACATTACTGCTTCCTGTGCTGACTGTTGCTCTGGGTGCAATGGATAACACAGTTCCATCCATTTCCAGATCGCCTGTTGCATTGGTTTTTACAATAACTTTCTGGCCTGTTTTAATTTTGCTTATATTATATTCGTCAATTTCTGTTGATATCTGAAAATCAGTATCATCTTCTATTGTTACCAGTGCACCACCAGCATAAGAATCTCCTGCCGTAACATTAACTGCAGTTACAACACCTGAAATAGGGCTTTTTACCTGACTGTTTTCCAGTTGTTCCTCATATTGGGAAACCTGTTGTTCATAAGTCAGTGCTGATGTTCCTGCATTTATCTTTGTGGTCTTTAAACTATCAGATTTTGCGGTGATTGTGCTTGAATCGTTTCTGGTTGTATCTGTCTGACTTCTTACCAACTGGTTATAGGAAGAAAGTTTGGAATCTACTGTAGTCTGAGCCGCATCATATTTCGATTTTGCACTGGCTTCCGATGACTGGGCGGTTGCATAATTCTGCTGATATGTTGCATACGCTGAACTTTCTGATGCAGTTTTTGTGGTATTTAAGTTATAGTCATTCTGAAAACTTTTTAAAGCAGTCAGATAAATATCGATAGCAGTTGCATCTGTAGGAGTACCTCCGCTTCCCAGTGCCACATAATCAGTCCCGTTTTTTGAATTCCATACTGAAGTGGTCAGACTGATATCCGAAAAATCACAAATAGTTCCATATGCGGTAGTTAATTCTGTAAGTTTTCCACTAAAATTATTCTTAGCAGTAGTTGCTGCTGCTGTATAGCCATTTAGCCGCGTTAAGGATGCGTCCATCTCATTTTTTCTGGTGGAGGTAGTACCTTTTGCTGCATAATAATCCACTTCTGTGGTGTTGAAATCTGTAATTGCTTTCTGGTAGGTTGTCCATGCATCTGCTACATCTTTATTATTTCTTTCTGCATTGATATCCCTACTGGCTTCTGCTTCCTGCAAGCTTCTCTGGGCACTTGTGACATCAATACTTGTTTTGCTTTTTGTAGCATTTAGATTGGTTTTGGCATTGTCCAGATTAGTTTCAATATCAGTTGAATCAAAGGAACAGATAATGTCATCTGCTGAAACATAATCTCCCACTTCTACATTGACCTGGTTTATTTTCACTCCACTTAGTGTCGACGTTATACTTTTGCTGTCTCCGCTTTCAATTACTCCGGTGGCGCTAACGCTGCTGACAAGATTTTTCAGTTCTACCGTACTTACCTGTTCTGTGTTCTGTGTAGCAACTGCTGCTGCAATTTTTTTATCAATACTGGCTTTCACTGCAAAACCTGCAATGACTAAAATAAGAAGTATTGCAATTACAACAACTAATTTCTTTCTTTTTTTAATAAATTTTTTCATAATATTCTCCGTTCTATTCTATCCCATCTATTTCCATTTCACTTTGAATTTCAGATTAGACCACATACCTCAACAAAACCTCAACAATATTGCCAATTTTGAAAGTTTCCACTTTTTTAATAATTAGCATTTTTTCGTTGAGGTTTTGTTGAGTATTGAAGTGTATTCTCATCTTATCACATGTTATAATAAAATAGTAATCCAAAGATTAGGAGGACACCTATGTTTAATATATTAATTGTTGAAGATGACCAAGCTTTACGTGAGTTGTTTTGTACTGTTCTTAGTGAAAACGGTTATAACCCTGTTGAAGCTGAGGATGGGGAAGCGGCTCTGAAAATTCTGGAAAAAGAATATATTGATCTGATAGTATCTGATATTATGATGCCAAATATGGATGGGTACCAATTAACCCGGGAATTGAGAGATTCTGGTTATACTCTGCCTATTCTTATGATAACAGCAAAAGACGGAAGTTTATATAAACGGGAAGGATTTCAGGCCGGAACAGATGATTATATGGTAAAACCTATCGATGTAAACGAAATGATCTGGCGTGTTTCCGCTCTTTTACGAAGATCCCAGATTATTCACGAAAAAAAAGTAACCATTGGCCTTACATCCTTTGACTGTAATAACTATAGTGTTACCAGAAATAAAGAGGAATTTATTCTTCCCAAAAAGGAGTTTCTTCTTATATATAAATTGGTTTCAACTCCTAACCGGACTTTTACCCGAATGCAACTTATGGATGAAATCTGGGGAATGGAATCCGAAACCGCTCCTCATACCCTGGAGGTACATATTGGCAGGTTAAGGGAACGATTTAAAGATAACCCGGATTTTGAAATTGTTACCGTCCGGGGACTGGGTTATAAGGTCATCAAAAATTGATTGGATCCTAAAAAATGAAAGGCACAGGTATAAAATGAAAAGAAAATTTCCTTTAAAATTTATTGCTGCTTTCTGCATCACTGTATTTTTAATTATTATGCTGACCCTTCTGATTATGGGTTCGGTATTCGGTCTCCTGTATAAATTAGGTGTTTTTGAATTTCCAAAAGGCTCTTTTATATTAGCAATCGCTTTTATCAGTGTGGTATTAAGTACTTCCATCGCGGCAATAGCCGGAAAAAAAGTATTTGCGCCTATAAAAGAACTGAATGCAGCCATGAAAAGTGTCGCTGGAGGGAACTTCCACATTACCTTAACAGAAAGCGGTAATATAGAAGAAATCCGTGATATGGCGCAAAACTTTAATATTATGACAAAAGAACTGGCAAGTATGGAAATGATTCATAGTGACTTTACCCAAAATGTTTCCCATGAGTTTAAAACACCCTTAAGTACTATCGAAGGATATGCTACTCTGATGCAAAGTAAGCAGTTAAGCGATGAAAAACGTCTACTATATGCTTCTAAAATTATTGACAGTTCAAAACGTCTTTCCACTCTGACCGGAAATATTCTGGAGCTTTCGAAACTGGAACATCAACAGATAGCACTGGAACGGAAGCTTTTTTTCCTGGATGAGCAGCTTCGGCAGGTTATTCTCTTGCAGGAAGAAAAATGTAATCAGCAGAATCTGTTGCTGGATGTGGATCTTCAGAATGTTCTATATAATGGAAACGAAGAAATGCTTTTTCAGGTATGGGAGAACATTTTTGGCAATGCTATGAAATTTTCTTCCCCGGGAGGTAATCTTTGCATTTTCTTGGAACAAACAGAGGAAAAACAACATGAATCAGCAAGCGGTTTTATTCCTGAAATAAAAGTGTCCATAACTGATAATGGAAAAGGTATGTCTTCCGAAATTCAGAAACGGATTTTTGAAAAATTTTACCAGGGAGACAAGTCCCACTCAGGTGCGGGAAACGGACTTGGTCTTGCCCTGGCAAAACAAATTGTAGAACTGCATGATGGAACTATCTCTGTGACAAGTGAAGAAGGGAAGGGATCAACTTTTACTGTAATTCTTCCTGTTTTGGAATCATAATATTATTTTCTTGCGTCCTTACAATTCATCATAGGTAATCAAAGTAACTTCTGCTTCCTTTATCCATTCTCTAATTTGAGGATCACATACCATCTCTACTTCCATAGGCCTTGATGTTGTAAGAGAAGAATGTTTTAAGATATACGCATCTAAATATCCAGGGTGACAGACAAACATATCGCAACCATCTTCATGTGCATTATCTATCATTTTTTTTAAAGATTTAAAAGGATCATAATTCAGTTGCATGCTGTCCATTCCCACATAAACTTTGGTATTACCAACTTCCATGGGTAACTCACCAATAGGCATTCCCGAATATTTCAGTCCGTATTTTTGAGCTACAAATTCCAAACCTTTAAAAAAATTATCACTTGCAACTGCGTGTCCCTCAAAATAATGTGGTTTTTCTCCTGTAAGCTCCACAAATCTATGATATTGAGCTTCTATTTCCAGAATAACCTCCTCCAATACAACAAAATCGGTTTTTGCAGCCCTATATTCATTTGAAGGCTTAAACTCTCCATTGGAATTAGTTATGCTGGGGATAAGTGCAGGGTCTGTAATTGGTTTCCCAACACATATATTGGTATGTTGTCCGTAACAGACATTTAAATCTTCTAGTAATTTCAGTCCATGTTTCACGCTTGGCATGTTTACCATTATCCCTACGCACTGAATAATTCCATCTCTTACGCTTTTTTCAATGCCATAATTTATCCCCTCTGAATACCCCAGATCATCAGCCCTTACCAATAATTTTTTCATTTTATTCCAATTCCTTCCCATTAAATTATGATATAAACATTATTTTTTCTGTGTTTTCTATTTTACCTGTTTTTAGTAATTCAACACTTTTATAATCACCCGAATTTGTGACTATGACTGCTGTGATACTCCTGAATCCTGCTTTTTCAATTTCTTCAATTGAAAATGTCATTAGTTTCTGACCACATTTTACTTTGTCACCAGTTTTTACATTGATATTAAATCCAATTCCGTTCATGGTAACGGTGTCCACTCCGATATGGATCAGCAGTTCAATCCCTTCTTTACTTTGAATGCCTATAGCATGTTTTGTTTCTGCAATCTGAACTATTTCACCAGCAAAAGGAGCTGTAACTATTCCATCTGATGGAATTATACCGCATCCTTTGCCAAGAATTTCTTCTGAGAATACTCCATCCCGAATTTCAGATAATGTAACAATATCCCCCGAAACCGGGGAAAAAACAAAATATTCCTGTTTTACCCCGGGTATTTTAGCCGTTAACTTATTAAATATATTCATTTATTATGCTTTTACTCCCTGTTTATTTAAAATAGGATCATTTTTCTTAAATCCAAGAAAATATGTTGCAACAGCTGCAACTACAAAAGAAATTACAGCAACTATAATTCCCTGAATGAGGTTTGCTGTTGTACCACCGGCAAAATTAAGAATACAAAGTACACTTGCAACCGGAACAAGAGTATACGCAGTTACACCAACAATTCCACCATACAAACCACCTGCGAAACCGCCGATTATCATTCCGATAAAAGGACGTTTATAACGCATACCTACTCCATATAATCCAGGTTCTGTGACACCACCAATAAGTCCGGCTATTAAAAACCCTATACTAAGACTTTTCTGCTCTTTGTCTTTGATCCGAAGTGCTGCACCAAGACACATACCTGCTACTGCCATGCTTGCAGCTAAAGCTGCTGGGAGAACAAAAGCTTCCGAACCATTAGTGGAAAACACTAAAATAAGTGCAGAAATAAGTACCAGATGCATTCCACTCATAACCAGAAATTCCCATAATGCACCAACAAGTGCAATGCCTAAAATGCCAGTCACGCTATTTAATCCTAAAAGTCCATTACAGATATACGTTCCAAGGAACGAACCTGCCGGCCCTAATACACAGAGCGCAATTGGAAGCATAATCAAAATTGTTAATGCAGGTGCAAAAACAGTTTTTAGAACTGTGGGTAGATATTTTTTTAGTGCCTTTTCAACATAGGACATTACCCATACGGATAAAATAATAGGAATGATTGTGCTGGAATAATTCTGCACTTTACATGGAATTCCATATACAGAAAATGCAGTTCCATCTGTTGCCATACCCGTGAATGTGGGGTGGAGCATGATAGCCCCAAGAAACATAGCAATAACCGGAGTTACATTAAATTTCTTAGCTGCTGTATAGCCAACCACAATAGGGAAGAAATAAAATCCTGCATCACCCACGAACGTAAACAGTTTATAAGTATCACCTGCATCACTAATCAGGTTAAGCATACTTGGTCCAAGTAGTGCTACA
>Ga0302288_1001675_pt1 | contig 13952 bp, 10 predicted proteins | sample III_Fen_N1_1_FD_194549 | JGI IMG/M metagenome (GOLD analysis project Ga0302288, IMG submission 194549) | Peat permafrost microbial communities from Stordalen Mire near Abisko, Sweden - III_Fen_N1_1 | ecosystem: Environmental > Terrestrial > Soil > Wetlands > Permafrost | place: Sweden: Abisko...
TTCATGGGTTTTTGTTGAGTTTCAGTTAATGTAATTCTTTTTTGAGTGAACGAACTGGGAAAATCAATTAGTTCTGGAATTTTGGGTAATTTGGAACGTTTAAAAAATTTCAGTTTAGAGTCTAATAGTGTGAAAAACCCATTACCGGAGCTTTCGTTTTCGGCACTACCCAGCAGCATAATACCCTGCGGGTTAAGGCTGTAATGGAAAAGAGTTATCAATTTCTTTTGCAATTCGGACTCCATGTAAATAAGCATGTTACGGCACGAAAGGAAATCCAGTTTGGTAAATGGAGGATCTTTTATTACATTTTGCTGTGCAAAAAGAACCATTTCGCGTATGGATGAATTTATTTTGAACCTGTTTTGATGAGTGCTGAAAAACCGATTAATACGTTCGGGAGAAACATCAGAAACAATATTAGATGAATATTCCCCTTTTCGGGCAATTTCAATTGCATCCAGTTCCAGATCGGTGGCGAAAATCTGTAAACTGAAATTTTTCTCACTTTTTATTCCTTCGTAAGCTTCTTTAAAAATGATGGCTAAGGTATAGGCTTCTTCGCCTGTTGAACAGCCTGTAACCCAAGCCCGAAAGGTGTATCCGTTAGGAAATTCGGCAAATAAATGAGGGAAAATTTCCGTTTTCAGTTTTTCCCAAACTGCTGCATCCCGGAAGAAATTGGTAACACCAATAAGCAATTCTTTGAACAGAATTTCGGTCTCTTTGGGGTTTTCCTGCAAAAAACGGACATAATTTTGTATTTTATCAATCTGATGAACATTCATGCGCCTTTCAATGCGCCGAAACAGGGTGTTCTTTTTATACAACGAAAAATCATGCCCGGTTTGGGCGCGGAGGAGTATGATAATTTTTTCAAGATTACTGGTGGCCTTACTATCAGAAATTAAATCGGAAGTGGCTAAAGGTATGTGTTTTAATAGCGCTATTAACTTAGCCGGTAATTCATCGGCAGAAGCAACTATATCAACCTGAACGGCATTGATAGCACTTCGGGGCATTCCATCGAATTTTGCATGGGTTGGTTCCTGCACCAATACTACGCCATTCATTTCTTTGATTGCCTTGAGCCCCAGACTTCCATCGGAACCCATCCCTGATAGAATAATTCCCGCACTTTTTTCTTTTTGATCACTTGCCAGCGAACGGAAAAAATAGTCAATGGGCAACCGGAGTCCTCTGGCTTCAACGGGTTCAAATAAGTATAAAGCGCCCCTCAGAATGGACATGCTTTTGTTGGGCGGAATAACATATACCTGATTTGGTTTTACCTCTAAACTGTCAGAAGCCTGAAAAACCTTCATAGTGGTAATCCGCTGAAGCAATTCGGGCATTATACCCGGATGATCCGGATCGAGATGCTGAATAACCACAAATGCCATCCCTGTATTGTTGGGCATATTTGCAAAAAACTGTTCAAGCGCATCTAAACCACCGGCCGAAGCGCCAATTCCTACAATGGGAAAATCAAATTTTCCGGTATCTGATTTTGTTTTAGAAGCTTTAGTTGTCTTATTTTCCATAATAATTCAGACTATAGGAGGTAAGTGAGATAAAAATCAACACGCTCTGAATTCAGGGAATGGAGGCTATTATTAATAACTTTCAAATTTAGTTATTAATAATCAGATATTTGTGAAATTGATGTTATTTTTTTTTGAATAGGGACAAGCGACTTCCAAGTCGCTTGATGTTTATTTCAAGCGACTTGGAAGTCGCTTGTCCCACACTTGATATTTAGTTATTTTTATTTTCAACAGCTTTTTTCTTCTTCTCCGCAGCTTCTTTTGCTTTCCGGTTAAAATATCCTTTAAACAGGAAATTATGTTTGGCTGCTGTCATATTTTCGTCCAAACTTTTTGAACTTTGTTTTAGGTTTACAATGGTTTTATTCAGATTTTCTGCCAACGTTTTATCCTGAATTAACCGACCCAATGTACCATCACCTTTATTAATCTTTGTCATTATTTCGGCAAGTTGTTCCGTTATTACTTCCGCATTTACGGCTGTAACCTTCAAACTTTTCATAATAGCATCCGTTTCAACAGGCTCTGTCGATTCAAGGTTTTGTCCGTCTTTAGCCAATGGAGCATCGGAACTACCTTGCGCAATAACAACAAGTTTATCGCCAATAATTCCTTCAGAACCTATTGACACTTCACAGTCGGATTTAACAAACTTCCACACGTCTTTTTTTATCAACATATCCACCTTTACCGTGGAATCGTTTATAATTCTGATGTTGTCAACCGTACCAACCGTTATTCCCGAAAACCGAACGTTGTTTCCGATTTGCAGTCCACTTACATTGTAAAATGTAGATGTAAGTTTAAAAACAGGATTAAATAGGTTTTTTTGCTTTCCAATAATAAATATGGCAAGTACAAAAAGTGCCAATCCTCCCGCTACAAATAGTCCTAAACGGACTTTAAATTTTTCTGTATGTGTATTCATGATGTGATAATATGTTGATGTGTTAATGTGTCGATGTGTTAATGTGTTGATTTATTTATCTGATTACTAATTGAAAAAATATTTTTTATTGCGTTGTTTGATTATTTGTTAGTGCCATTTATTTAATCACATTATTAACACATCAACACATCATCAAACCAACATTGTTTCTATTTAAAGAATGCTTTGATAAGTGGATCTTTAGAATTTTCGAAAGTAGCTAAATCTCCCTCCATATAAATTTCGCCATCTTGCAACATCACAATGCGATTTGCCGTTGCCTTTGCGCACTCTATGTCGTGAGTGATAATGATGGACGAAGTCTTGTATTTTTTCTGCACTTCGTTGATAAGTGCACTTATTTCATCCGAGGTTACGGGATCGAGACCGGTAGTAGGTTCATCATAAAGCATAATCTGCGGATCAACCACGATAGTTCGTGCCAGACTGATTCGTTTACGCATACCCCCCGACAGTTGCGATGGCATTTTGTTTAAAGCATCTGCCAAGCCTACATTTTCAAGCGTTTCCAGTATTTTACTATCCATCTCTGGTTGGCTCATATTTCTTCGTATTCTTCGCAAGGGAAATTCCAGGTTTTCTTTCACCGTCATTGAATCATAAAGTGCTCCACTCTGAAAAAGAAACCCAATCTTTTTTCTGAAATCGGTTAATTTTGTGTTGTCAATATCGTTCACATTATCGCCAAACACATTAATTGTTCCACTGTCTGCATCCAATAGTCTGGCAATACATTTTATCAGAACCGACTTTCCTGAGCCTGATTTTCCCAATACAACCAGATTCTCGCCATTGAAAAGCTGCAATGACACATTTTTCAATACTTTCTGATTACCAAATGATATCTGAAGATTATTTATATCAATTACCGGATAGGGGTTATTATTTTTCATGTTCAGTTCTTTCTTTTTAAACTATTCCAATCATGTCGGTTATTTGTACGGCGATTACATCAACAATCAGTACCAACAGCGACGATATTACGACTGCCGAATTGGCTGCAATACCCACACTTTCCGTCCCTCGTCCGGCATTATATCCTTTGTAGCATCCTACCAGTCCGATAACTGCACCAAAGAAAAATGATTTTATAAATGCCGGCATCAAATCAATAAAACCTATATGACTAAAGGCTTGTGAAAAAAATAAGGTGAATGAAACATCGCCCTTCAAATTGGCACCTGCCCAGCTTCCTAAAATTCCGAGACAGTCGGCATATAGAATTAATAAAGGTATCATTAGGACTGCCGCCCAAACCCGTGTCACAACGAGGAACTTCATAGGATTGGTCGAAGATACTTCCATGGCTTCTATTTGCTCTGTCACTTTCATTGAACCTAACTCGGCGCCCATACTTGAGGCAATTTTGCCGGCACAAATCAGTCCGGTTATCACTGGCCCCATTTCGCGTATAAGTGACACGGCTACCATTCCCGGAAGTAAACTTTCAGCCCCAAAACGAGCCAACACAGGTCTCGATTGAATGGTTAGCACCAAACCCATTATAGTTCCGGTAACCGAAATAAGTGGTAATGATTTATAACCAATCTGAAAACATTGTTTAAAAAATTCTTTGAACTCATGATTTCGTGTAAACGATTGTTTAATAAAACGCACAATAAACAGACAAACATTAGCCACGTCTGTAAGAAAGTTGCTAATTATATGAGTCTGATTTATTGTTTTTTCGCTCAGCTTCAACGTTTGATGCATCGCAATTTCTCTTGCTTTTACGACAGGTAGTACTATTTTCATCGTGTATTTGGTTTAGAGTCAATAATTATTCTGCAAATATAAATAGTTCTAGAAATCAATCCATTACATAATTTTTTGAAAAAGTTATATGATTCACACATCTTTACAGTGAACAGTTATAAGTGAAGATGTGTGAATTATGTAACTTATAATGGTTTTGATATAACTTTTCGGGGAAATCAGGAGCATATCTTTGCAAAAAACAGTTTTTCTCTTGCAATCTAAAAAATTATTTATTCATTCAAACATACATAATTATGTGCTTTTCAACCGAAGCAAGTTTTATTGGAGGTGCGGTCATTAGCACAATTGGCATTGCCACAGTACTCAAAATTCATAAACCGGAGCAGATTGTATTTGCCAGTATTCCTTTATTTTTCGGATTTCAGCAAATTGCCGAAGGTTTTGTTTGGCTGTCGCTTCAAAACCCCGATTATGGTGGATTCCTGAAACCGGCTATGTATGCATTTCTGATAATGGCCGAAGTTTTTTGGCCGTTTATGGTGCCATTGGCAACATTGCACATGGAGAAAAAGAAGAAAAAAAGAAAGATATTGTGGGTATTACTGGCAATGGGAATTTCTGTTTCGTTGTATTTTATTGTTTGTTTATTGCTTTACAACGTAACCCCCGAAATCAGAGGCTATCATATTGAATATGTAGAGGATTTTCCGCAATTCATCCGCCTGTTTGTATTTGCCATTTATTTGGTCGCATCCATTACTCCGCTTTTTATTTCCAGCATTAAACGCACCTATGTATTGGGCATTTTGATGGCTTTATCCTGTGTGGTTACCATTATCTTCTTTACACAATTTCTTACTTCGGTTTGGTGCTTCTTCGGCGCACTAATAAGTATAGTTATTTATTGGATTCTGAGGGATGCAAGGCGAAAATTTTTTATTGAAAAGCATATATAACACCTCGCAATTATGGAAACAATTGATAATCAACACAAAAGAACAATTGGTATTTTTAATGATAGTTTTCCGCCAATAATGGATGGTGTTTCACTTACTGTTGAAAACTATGCCTATTGGCTCGATAAAAACAAATTACCGGTTTGTGTTGTCACTCCTAAATCGACTGATTATTCTGATAATGAATCGTATCCTATTTATCGATACAATTCGCTGCCAATTCCGGGACGTAAGCCTTACAGGTTTGGATTTCCGGAGTTTGACTGCACATTCAAATCAAAACTAAGCAAAATTCCATTCGCGTTGGTTCATGCTCATTGTCCGTTTAGTTCGGGTATTCTGGCTCGACGAATTGCCCGAAATCAGAAAGTACCCTTTGTGGCTACTTTTCATTCAAAGTACAGAGACGACTTTGAACGGTCGGTTCACAGTAAATGCATTGCTAAACTAATGGTGAAAAACATAATTAAATTTTACGAAAGTGCTGATGAAGTGTGGATTCCGCAGGCTTCGGTTGAAGAAACAATTCGTGAATATGGTTACAAAGGTAAAATTGAAGTAGTGGATAATGGGAACGACTTTTCGGGTACAAAATCAGTGAAACCGTTGAAATTAAAGGCTCGCAAAGAGTTGAAAATTGCCAATCACGAAACTGTTTTTCTGTTTGTGGGACAACATATCTGGGAAAAGAATCCCCGCCTGATTATTGAATCGCTGGCACTGGTTAACGATCTGCCTTTCAGAATGTATTTTATTGGTACAGGTTATGCCGCCGATGACTTAAAACAGCTGGTTCAGGATCTGGAATTAACAACCAAAGTGCATTTTGTTGGATTGCTAACCGAACGGGATGAACTTAAGAAGTATTATGCAGCGGCCGATTTATTTCTTTTTCCCTCTATTTACGATAATGCACCGTTGGTTGTTCGTGAAGCAGCAGCCTTGCAAACTCCTACTATTTTCATAGATGGCTCTTCCTCAGCCGAAAAGATTATTGATAATTTCAATGGCTTTCTGACCGGAAATTTACCTGAATTGTTTGCGAATAAGCTACGGGAGTTAATTGCTTCACCAGATAAGATTCGAATGGCCGGATTAAACGCCTCGAAAACTATTGCCCGGTCATGGGAAAGTGTTACTGACGAAGTGATTGACCGATATGAAAAATTAATATTACGATTTTCTATTTTCTGACAACTGATAATTGATAACTGATAACTGAAAATGTGTGAATTATGTAACTTATTTTCAAAGTTGTGTAATGTAATCACCAATAAAGAAGCGTACCTTTACCACATATCTTTTAAAAAAAACAATTTGAAATTATTTATCAAATACATGGTGAGTAGTCGATGTAAGGTGGCTGTGAAAGAAGAGTTGAAAAAGCTCGGACTTCACTTCATCGTGGTTGATTTGGGCGAAGTGGAGATTATGGAAACCATTACTGTAGAACAACGAGAAGAGCTGAAAATTGGATTGTTGGATGCAGGTTTGGAATTGATGGATGATAAACGGGCTGTTTTGATTGAAAAAATCAAAAATACCATTATCCAAATGGTACATTACAGCGATGAACCTATCAAAATAAATTTCTCCGATTACCTCAGCGAAAAGCTAAATCACGACTACACTTATCTGGCAAACCTGTTCTCTGAAGTTCAGGGAACTACCATCGAACATTTCATTATCAATCATAAAATTGAACGGATCAAAGAACTGATTATTTACGATGAGTTGAATATCACCGAAATAGCTTGGAAAATGAACTATAGTAGTGTGGCGCATCTTTCCAATCAGTTTAAAAAAGTAACGGGACTTTCGCCTTCGCATTTCAAACAGATGAAAGTGAAGAGTCGAAATCAAATTGAAGACATTTAAATGTAGAGACAGGTCGCGACCTGTCCCTATCAAAAGAAAAATATAAATGGAACGAACAAAAACACATGAATCACAATACGCCAGCAGTTTAATAGAGGCAAGTCTGGATCCCTTGATTACCATTGATATGGATGGGAAAATCACGGATATGAACCAGGCAAAAATAACTATTACGGGGGTTAATCGTGAAACATTGATAGGTTCAAATTTCTATGACTATTTCACTGATTCAGTAAAGGCTAAAAATGTTTATCAGCAGGTGTTTGCCAATGGAAGTATTCAAAATATGCCACTAACGTTTCGACACATTAACGGAAAACTGACTGATGTGCTGTTTAATGGTGCTGTTTATAAGGATATTGACGGAAACATAGTTGGTGCGGTAGTGGTGGCAAGAGATATTGCTGAACAAAAAATGGCAAGTGAATTGCGCACAGCCAATAAAGAGCTTGAGTTTCAGAATGATGAAAAAGAAAAACGTGCGGCTGAGTTACTTATTGCTAACGAAGAGCTTGTATTTCAGAACAATGAAAAAGAAAAGCGTGCTGGTGAATTAAGCATTGCCAATAAAGAACTTGCATTCCAAAACGATGAAAAAGAAAAGCGTGCTGCTGAATTAATTATTGCCAATAAAGAGCTTGTTTTTCAAAATGAAGAGAAAGAAAAACGTGCATCTGAACTAATTCTGGCGAATAAAGAATTGTTATATCAGAATGAAGAAAAAGAAAAACGTGCAGCTGAATTAATCATTGCAGATAAAGAACTTCTGTATCAAACGGGAGAAAAGAAAAAACGTGCTGCTGAATTGATTATTGCTGACAAAGAGCTTGTATTTCAGACCGAAGAAAAAGAAAAACGTGCTGCTGAATTAATCATTGCAGATAAAGAACTTCTGTATCAAACGGGAGAAAAGAAAAAACGTGCCGCAGAACTAAAAATTGCCGATAAAGAACTGGAATTTCAGAATGAAGAGAAAGAAAAACGGGAAACTGCCAATAAAGATTTGGAAGAATTAAGTTACTCGTTAAAACTGGCATCACAATACGCCAGAAGCCTTATTGAAGCCAGCCTTGATCCTTTGTTTACCATAAATCCAGAAGGAAAAATAACCGATATGAATCATGCTTCGGTGAATATAACCAGTGTTTCGCGTGAGCATCTCATTGGCACTAACTTTTTTGATTATTTTACAGAACCACAAAAAGCGCGTGAAATTTATCAGGCTGTTTTTGCAAAAGGATTTGTTACCGATTATCCATTGACCATCCGGGATGGAAAACTCACCGATGTATTGTTTAATGGCTCCGTGTATAAAGATGAAAAAGGGTCAGTAATTGGAGCTGTAGTAGTGGCGCGGGATATTACCGAACAAAAACGAATTGAAACACAATTAAACGAAGCAATTGTATTTGCCGAGATGGCTACTGAAATAGCTCAGGAAGCCAAAACAAAAGCAGAAAGTGCAACAATCATAGCCGAGAATGCGGTAAAGGCAAAACAACAATTTTTGTCCAACATGAGTCACGAAATACGCACACCTATGAATGCCATTATCGGGTTTACTAAGGTGCTATTGAAAACCGAACTGACAGCCAAACAAAAAGAATACCTTACCGCCATCAAGTTGAGCGGAGATGCACTGATAGTACTGATAAACGATATTCTGGATTTAGCCAAAGTGGATGCCGGAAAAATAGTTTTTGAACAAGTGCCTTTTAAGTTATCGGTTTCAATAGCTGCCATGCTGCATTTATTCGAGCCTAAAATTTGGGAAAAAAACCTCTTGCTCATCAAAGAATACGACGATCATATTCCTGATGTATTGCTTGGCGATCCTGTTCGATTGCATCAAATTATTCTGAATTTGGTAAGCAATGCCGTTAAGTTTACTTCTAAAGGGAAAATAACGGTAAGTGTTCGTTTAGTGAGCGAAGATGATGAAAAAGCAAGCATTGAGTTTTCTGTAGCTGATACGGGAATAGGAATACCGCAAAATAAGATTGAACGAATTTTTGATAATTTCCAACAAGCATCCAGTGGAACATCCCGCTTATACGGTGGTACAGGATTAGGTCTTTCCATAGTGAAACAATTAGTAGAACCTCAGGGAGGAAAAATATTGGTGACGAGCATAGAGAATGTAGGTTCAACCTTTAGTTTTACGTTGAGTTTCCAGAAAACTACTGCTGATGCTGAAATTGAAACTGTGATAGAGGATTTAGATACCGATATGAAAGACATTAAAGTGCTGGTTGTAGAAGACATTCCACTGAATCAGTTATTAATGAAAACATTGCTGGACGATTTTGGTTTTGAACGAGACATTGCTTCCAACGGTAAAATTGCTATTGAGAAATTGCAGGCAAAATCATTCGATATTATTCTAATGGACTTACAAATGCCTGAAATGAATGGGTTTGAAGCTACGGATTATATTCGTAATGTTATGCATTCTAACATACCTATCATTGCTTTAACGGCTGATGTTACAACGGTTGATCTGGCCAAATGCCGGGCAGTAGGAATGAACGATTACATTGCTAAACCGGTGGATGAACGCTTATTATTCAGCAAAATAGTTGGTTTGGTTAAGAAACCGAATCAGGCATTAAATACGAACTTAGAGATAGAATCCGAATCGATAGAAATAATTGATAATAAAAGAATCAAATGTATTGATTTACAATACTTAAACACCCGTACAAAATCGAATCCACAACTAATGATGGAAATGATTTCGCTCTATCTGGAGCAAACGCCACCATTGATAAGTGCCATGAATAAAGGTTTTGCTGATAAAGACTGGGAGTCGCTTCACGCAGCAGTACATAAAATGATTCCTTCTTTTTCAATTATGGGTATAAGTGCGGATATTGAAAATATGGCAAAAAAAGTGCAGGAGTTTTCTAATAATCAGCTTCAAACAGAAGGTATTAGTGATATGGTTACAACATTGGGAAGTGTCTGTAATCAGGCTTGTAAAGAATTAGAAGTAGAGTTTAATAGAATTAAAAATGAAAACTGATGAAAAACGAAAAGATAAAACTTTTTTTGGTTGACGATGATGTTGTGTTTCTGAAATTGCTGGAAATAGAATTTTTACAACATGCCGATTTTATAGTAGAAACCTATGTTACAGGTGAATTATGTCTGGATTCCTTATCTCATAATCCGGATGTAATTATATTGGATTATCTACTGGACGGGACTGAAAAAACAGCTATAAATGGTATTCAAACCCTCGATAGAATTAAAGCAATTAACCCTGATATTCCTGTCGTAATGCTATCGTCGCAGGATAAAATAGATGTGGCTATCGACTGTATGCACCACCGTGCATTCGATTATGTGGTGAAAAGCGAAACGGCGTTTATCCGCCTCCAAAAAATAATAACGACCATTTTTAAATATAAAAAAATGGAAAAAGAACTGAGTTGGTATATGGAGAGAATGTAAACATTTACGATTTATTCATTTACGATTTACAATTGGGTGCGTAATTTGTCTGTTTTGACAAGTTACGCATTTTTTGTTGATGAGAATAAGGAAACGAGGGACAAGCGACTTCCAAGTCGCTTGATGATAAAATCAATATTTGTTTCTAGTGATTTCCAAGTCGCTTGATGATAAAATCAATATTTGTTTCGTGTGACTTCCAAGTCGCTTGATGATAAAATCAATATTTGTTTCGTGTGACTTCCAAGTCGCTTGATGATAAAATCAGTATTTGTTTCGTGTGACTTCCAAGTCGCTTGATGATAAAATCAGTATTTGTTTCGTGTGACTTCCAAGTCGCTTGATGATAAAATCAATATTTGTTTCAAGCGACTTGGAAGTCGCTTGTCCCTTATCTTATCCTTTATCTTATCCTTTATCTTATTGATTGAAGAAAAAGGAAAATAACGTGTGAATGTTGCAACATTTACCTAAAATAGTGTAACGCTTTCTTTCCCAATAGTTTTCACCTTTGTTGCTTCAAAAACCTAAGAATTATAACTTGTGTGAAATTTTCTCTTGATTAGTGAAAAAGATAGTAGTAAAAATCAAAAAAATATTTGCCATTTTTGGACCGGGAATAATTACCGGTGCGGCAGATGATGACCCTTCAGGAATTGCAACATACACTCAAACAGGTGCTAAATTCGGTTATAGTCAATTATGGACAGTGCTGGTTATGCTGCCACTTATGACAGCTGTTCAGGAAGCTTGCGCACGAATTGGAGCTGTAACCGGTCATGGTTTATCGGCGGTTATTAAAGCTAATTATAACAAAAAGGTATTGTATTCGGCTGTTTTACTGGTAGTGGTTGCTAATACAATAAATATTGGTGCCGATATTGGAGCTCTGTCAGCAGCTGCCCAACTGATAGTTCCTGTAAATTTTGTTATTCTCACGCTTGGTTTTACGGCTATTATATTGGTGTTAGAAATTTTTACTACCTATCGGGTGTATGCTCATATATTAAAATGGCTGGCTCTTGCTTTATTGGCTTATCCATTGACTGTTTTTATTGTCCACCAACCCTGGACGACGATTTTTATGGCCACTTTTGTGCCTCATATTGAATTGAATTTTGAGTTTTTCTTTATTATTACAGCTGTTTTGGGCACCACCATTTCGCCTTATATGTTTTTCTGGCAAGCTTCGGAAGAAGTGGAAGAGGAAAAAATTCATCATGTGAAATTTTCAAATGGAAAACCCAAAATTGGTATAAATTTCATTAAAAACCTTCGAATTGATAATTTTATCGGTATGGTATTTTCTGAAATTGCAACTTGGTCAATTATCGTTGTTGCAGCCACTGTTTTACATCAAAATGGCATAACTAGTGTAAATTCAGCAGCCGATGCAGCCAAAGCTCTTGAACCGCTTGTTCAGACATTTCCTCATGCCGGATTCTTAGCTAAATTGATTTTTGCAACTGGTATTATAGGGCTGGGGCTGTTAGGAATTCCTGTTTTGTCGGGTTCGGCAGCTTATGCGCTTACCGAAGCATTCAATATGAAACAGGGTCTGAATCTGAAACTCAAACGAGCACATGGTTTCTATGGCATCATAACCATTGCCACACTTATCGGGTTGATGATTAATTTTATTGGCATTGATCCTATTAAAGCGTTGGTTTTTACAGCTGTTTTTAATGGTGTGGCAGCAGTTCCTTTAATTTTTCTGATTGCACGTATTGCCCGGAATAAAAAAATTATGGGCAAGCACCGAAGTGGATGGTTATCAAACTCTGTAGTCTGGATAACATTCGTAGTTATGCTCTTGTCGGCTGTAGCCATGTTTTACACAATGGCACAAGGATAACAACATACTTCTTACTGATAACTGAAAAGTGTGTGAATCTTGTAACTTTTATCTGAAATTCTGTAATACTACTCAACCTGAATTTTCGGTACTTTGTGTTGTAAATTGACATTCAAAAAAGTATAGACAAAGCTTTATTGAAGGTGAAGTATTATATCATAAATCAATCTAAAAAATAAAATCAAAATGAAAACTCAAATTGGAATTAAACCTGAAAATTCAGTTAAAGTAGCTGATATTCTCAACAAACTTCTCTCGGATGAACACGTGCTATACATTAAAACCAGAAATGCACACTGGAACATAGAAGGATCTGATTTTGCGGCAGTACATAAATTCTTTGAAAATCAATACATTCAATTGGAAGAAATCATTGATTTGGTGGCTGAACGCATTCGCAGTATTGACCATTATGCCATTGGAACTATGGAAGATTATTTAAAACTTACACAACTGAACGAAGAATCGAGAGAAAATAATGACAGTATCAGTTTTATAAAAGATTTAAACGGCGACCATGAAGCAGTTATCATTGAATTACGTGAAAATATTAACCGCTTTGCCAATGATTATAATGATATGGGAAGTAGCGATTTTATAACAGGATTGATGGAAAAGCATGAAAAAATGGCATGGATGCTAAGAGCGCATTTAAAATAATTATACATTAATTTATCAATATAAATACGTAAAAATGAGAATGTTTAAAAAGGCATTCTTATTTTTTTCTAATCTTATATTAGTTTCTATTCTAGACGTGACTTCAAGTCACACTCTGAATAAGTTCTGTTCACTGATAACTGAGTAGTGTGTGAATATTGTAAGTCTTTCCTTAAATTATGTAACGCTAGCGTCTCCTGAAGTTCTCACCTTTGCTGCGTGAAAATTCATTCACAATTAAATTCAACAGTATGAAAAATAAAATTTTACTATTAATGGCATTTAGTATTGCTTCGCAATTTATAAGTGCTCAAACGCCAGACTATAAGTTTGCAATTGGTGTAAATGTTATTCGTAACGAATACAATGGTGATTATGGCAACGGAATTTTTAACTCTGGACAAGTAATGAATCCATCGGGAGGCGTATCATTTGCCTACTATCTGAATCCCTCTTTTAACATAGGCATACAAGGGAATTATGGAAAATACACTTATTTTGAAGATGTGATTAATAATTTCAAAGGTCAAAAATTAGATGCGTCATTATATACCCAGTACAAATTAAATAACGGGTATTTTTTTAGTAAAAATTCAAAACTTTCTCCATTTATTTCGGTAGGCATAGGTCTTGCACAGTATGGTATTGATACACGTATTGACAAATCGGGTGAAAATCCGGCCATTTATCCTAACATTATAGTTGGAGGTTTAGATATAACAGTACCACTTGGTGTCGGATTTAAATATCAGATTACCTCTCAATTTGCCATTCAATACCAATATCTTTACAACCTGACAAACAGCGATGTACATGATCAAAACCGAAGTGGCGGCATTGTAAATACCGTTTTTGGTACAGATGCTCATCCTTACAGTAAACCGGGAAATGATGCTTTTGGTCAACATGTATTTAGTTTTATTATTAATTTT
>Ga0302288_1001678_pt1 | contig 13944 bp, 7 predicted proteins | sample III_Fen_N1_1_FD_194549 | JGI IMG/M metagenome (GOLD analysis project Ga0302288, IMG submission 194549) | Peat permafrost microbial communities from Stordalen Mire near Abisko, Sweden - III_Fen_N1_1 | ecosystem: Environmental > Terrestrial > Soil > Wetlands > Permafrost | place: Sweden: Abisko...
CCCAAAGGGACAGCGTCCCGAGATATTGGTAGAAACATGATTATTGTTGAATCTTGAGGTGCAGCGCACCGATATTTTTTTTGTTCTCAGGTAATTGACATCATTTCATGCTATAGAAATTTTCTACAAGGCAAACTGACGTCATTTCATGTTACAGAAATTTTCTACGAGGCAAACTGACGTCATTTCATGTTATAGAAATTTTCTACAAGGCAAATAGACGTCATTTCATGTCATAGAAATTTTCTACGAGGCAAACTGACGTCATTTTATGCTACAGAAATTTTCTGCGAGGTAAATCGACATTATTTCGGCTTGTAGAAATTTTCTGCGAGTCGGTTTGCCTTCAACTTTCATTCAAATTGTATTCTTTTCGTCTAAATCAACTATCAAAGCAGTAAATTAGTTGAAGTTACAATGTTTTTCATTATCGGGAAATAAATGAATACTCACTTAAACCAGTCTTTCACTTTTATATCGTAGCCAACGCCCTGCATGTAATTGTAAGTAGCCAGATTAAGTCCTTTTTCGTAATAATCCAAATCAATTTCCTGTTTGGTTTTGAACGGAATTTCGTTGTTGGCAAAACTACCTGTAGGGGCATTCACATGACAGGCTCCAACGCTTTCGGGATGCTGCCCCGATGGGCTGTGAATGGTCATGGCGTACCGATGCCAGAATGCCGATTGAATCCATCCTTTTTCAAACAACCCACGCACCACTTCCAACGATTCGATGGTTTCCTGAGCGGTTTCGGTAGGGAATCCGTACATCAAATAAGCGTGAGTCATGATTCCGGCTTCAGCCAAATTTTTCATGCTTTCGCCGGCAGTTTCAATGGTAATTCCTTTGTTGATCAACTTCAAAATGCGAGGAGAGGCGACTTCCAGACCGCCCGAAACGGCGATACAACCGGATTGTGCCATCAAATAACACAGCTCGGGCGTGAACGATTTTTCGAAACGGATATTGGTCCAGTAACTCACCGTCAGTTGACGCGAAATAATTTCATTGGCTAATGCGCGAAGCAGGGCGGGAGGTGCCGCTTCGTCCACAAAGTGAAAGCCGGACTGCCCGGTTTGCGCCATGATTTGCTCCATGCGGTCAACCACCAGTTTAATGGGTGCTGTTTCGTAGCGTCCAATGTAATCGAGCGAACCGTCGCAGAATGCACATTTTCCCCAATAACAACCGTGAGCCAGCATCAGTTTGTTCCAACGCCCATTGCTCCACAGCGCATGCATCGGGTTGGTGAGCTCAATCAGGTTGATGTATTTGTTTTCCAATAAACCGTCGTAGTTGGGAGTTCCAACTTGTGAAAAAGAAATATTCTCTGTCGAATCAAAGTTCTGTCTGACGATTTCTCCATTGCTTCCACGAAAAAGAGTACGGACAAGTTCTTCGCCTGTCATTAGTCGAAGCAATGGTAATTCGCCGTCGTCAAAAACTAAATAATCAATGTAATCAAAAATGCCGGGGTCGCTGATACTTCGGAGTTCGGTGTTTACGTAACCTCCACCTATAACGGTTTTTATTTCGGGAAACTCTTTTTTTATCCATTGTGCACATCGCAGCGCACTGTATAAATTTCCCGGAAATGGAACCGTGAAACCAACCATTTCAGGCTTCGATTGGCGAATGCGATTGGCAAAAATGTCCAACATCAATCGATCAACGAGAGAAGGAGGTTTTTGCAATTCATCATTCAACGGCGCGAACTCAGGCAGTCGAAGGCAAAGCGACTCGGCATAGCGTATCAGCTCAAAATGAGGTTCAATGTTTTGTTGAATAAATTCGCTTAGGTCTTTCAAAAAAAGCGTGCAGAGATGCGTGGCGCGGTCGTGGTTTCCAATCAACCCAAACGCCCATTCCAAATCTTCTTCCGAGGGCAACCGTTTGCTGACCGGCCAAAAATCCCGATTACTGAAACGGGTAGCCAGTGAACTATCGTTTCCACTCAAAAATCGCATTACGGGTTCAATGGTACGCAAATAAAAATCTGCATGCTGAACCATGATTTTGTGCGATTTGGAAAGCTTCGATTGAGCCGCCTCTTGAAATATAGCCTCTAAATTTGGACGTGTGAAAAGTTCCTCAATAAGTTCAATGCTTAAATCCATTTGTTCAGCTTCCAGTTGACGGGAGCGCAGAAATCCAACCAACTGCGTGGTGGCAGGGTAGGGCGTGTTCAGTTGCGTGAGTGGAGGCGTTACAAGTAGAATTTTGGGCATCACGAATTATAAATTTTAGACAAAAGTACAGAATTATTCGTTGCGCAGGTTCGATATAAAACTGTTTTTAATACTCAATGTACTGCCAATGAAAATCCAACAGAAACCGTTGAGTGCAAAAAGCAAAACAATGGATGCAAGCAAAGTGAAAGGAATTCCACTGTTTGCGGATAACAAGCTTTGTAAACTTCCGGTGATGGAAGCCAATAATCCGATAGTTATTCCGGCAAGCAGTACAATCGTAAACTCAGTAATAATTATTTTGCGAATGTTTTTAGGACTTATACCATAAGCCTGCATCATGGCGTACTGGTTTTTTCTTGCATTAATGCTTCTGATTAGAATTATCGCAATACCAAAGGTTCCCAGTATTAAAGCAATTCCACCCAAGGCAACGAATATGTCCAAGTAAGTGTTGGTTACCGAATTGAAGGTTGCCAGTCGTTCGGATGAAGATTCAATTTCAACTCCATAATTCCGAAGTGCTCCTTCGAGATTTTCTTTTAAATCTGCCTTTTGTTTATGTGCAACGTCGGCTAAAATTATTCTGCTTCCGCTTATGGATGGGAAATTGTGAACAAAATTGTCCTTGGAAATAATCAAATTTCCCTGAAATACCGAATTGTCGAGCCCGCCCACCAACACAAGGTAAATTTTTGCGCCGAGTTCGTTGGTATAAGCAATGCTGTCGCCAATTGCTTTACCCATTCCCCATGTAATGACGGACTGATCGGCAACTGCCGGTATGCAGTTTTTGCCCATTTTCTGTTCGAGCAATTTCCACGGATTGCTTTGGAAATTAGGAATGGAATTTATAAATGTAAATGAATTCCGGTGGATAAAGCTTCCGGGATCGACTCCTAAAATAGATGGATGAATGATTTTGTTTAAATTCAGGCAACTGGCATCATCGCTCTCGTAACTAAGTAATTGCACAAAAGATGCAGCTTTATAATCGTTCTCAATACCCATTTTCGATTGTCCGTCGGCAGTTGATAAATCGGCATTTACACCGATATTCGTTCGGATAAAAAAAGTATATCCACCTGTTCCTGAGCTGTTTTTCGCAGCATCTTGTGTAAAGTCTATCCGGTTGGCTCCGGTAGAAATTACAATGAAAATACCAATAGCCAGAATGGCTGTGATAGTCAGGTTTCGCTTGAAGTCGAAGCGAAGATTTTCAATGGCTAAATAAAATGGACTGATAATTACCGGCTTCGAAGGATTGGTTTTTAATAAAAATGCTGCAAAAAGCGAAGTCAGGGATACCAGCAGTAAAAATCCGGCGGTGAAAAATATCGAACTGTTCTGATACAAATCATTCATAGCGCTATAAATACCCATTGCCAGCAGCAAAATGAAGGTTGAAACAGCAGTGACGAGATAGATTTTACGTTGCCTATTTTGCTTTAGAGGTTGAACGACAGCCGTGTTTTTGTTCAGCTCACCGATTTGTCTTTTGAAATGTTTTCTTAGAATCAGACCAATAACCAGGGCGGCGATCAGAATATTGCTTGCAAATCCGATACACAAAGTTACCGGATTGATAAACAATTGAATGGAAGATGTGCGAACAATGTCGTACCAAATGGAATTGAGGAAATACAATACCAGATTGCTCACCAAAATACCGGTAAAAATACCGATGAAACTTCCAGACAAGGCGTTTAATAATCCCTCAAAATAAAATATCTCGTAGATTTTTTTTCGTGGAATGCCTAATGAGCGATAGATTCCCTGTTCCTTTTGGCGTTGCTCAATCATCATCGAGAAAAGCAGTCCGCTGAGCAAAAAGGCTGCCACTATTAAAAAGAAACTCAGCCCCAGAAACAACTGCGCAAAATCAACTGAATTGGAAGCCGACCAACCTGCATTGTTTTTAATGTCCCGAACGTTCAAACCCACATTCGTAGGCTCTAATCCTGTTAACAAAGATTGTTTGATTTTGGTTGTATCTATCTGAATGTCAAATCGGATTGATGTTGAATTGCCGAAGTTTTCTCCCCAGAGTTCAACGGCGGTTTCGTACGAAATAAAGGCTTTGGGTGTGCCTCGGTGATTTTTCCACCAGGCTTCATCTTTCGGCCTGATTTTCGAAAAGTCAATCGGAATACCGGCTTCCCAATCGCTGCATTTGTCCACATTGGCCAATCCCTTGAATGCCGGCATAAGCGTGCTGTCAGCCGCAAATCCGCTGATATCAACTACGTTTTTTACAATAAAATTCGCATTTTGTTCTTTCAGTTTTCGGAATGACTGGAGCGTAAAGTATTGTAAGCGAATGGTGTCGTTCATGCGTAACCCTAAATCTTCGGCAAGCCAAGCGTTGATAATGATTTCATTTTTCCGAAGGTTCATTCCCGGATACGTGGAAAGTGCCGACACGAAAGAGTAGGGAGTGTATTTGTCTTTTGCCCGAAAATAATTGACAAGATAAGTGAATTGTGGCTCGGGTTTTAAATTGTTTTTTTGTAAAATATTCAGAATGGAGTTTTCAATAAAAACGCGCTCGGAGCTTAATTCAATTTTGCTCTGCTTGGATATGGTTCTGAATTTTAGATTTATAACATCCAACGACCAGCATTTTTTTATGGCTGTATTAATTCCTTCTGCGGTTTTGTTATTTTCGGAAATTAGCATCAAATTGGCAAAACTCCCTTCAAAATTTTCGCCCGATAATCTTGGCAACGAGAAGAAAATCGAATAGGGGGTAATTTGGCTGGTTTGTAAATTGAAATTACCGAATGATTTTTCATTGGCAATGGCTTTCACAGTCATTCTGAAGGCAATGCTGTTATTTTCATCCGGCACAAATGGAGCATTTCCCGTAATAAAACTTACTTTTTCCACCCGAATGGAAAATTCAGTTCCAATTTTCAGGTTCAGTTTTTCGGCCAGTTTATTGTTGATAATTACCTCATTCTCTTTTAATTCGGGCATTGTACAACGACCGATCTTCCAGAAATTGTTGTCAACCCCACAAATCTGAACATTTGGCACTCTTGATTCGCCGTTTTCCGTTGCTGCCATACCTCGCAAAAGCAATACGGGTACTGTAAGTGTTTGGATTTCATTTCCAAGTCTTTTTGAAAAAGAAGCAGGAAAAAAGCGTTCGTTTGATTGAATTATTTGTTGGGTGCTGCCCAGTCTTTTGACAACTATGTCGTTTAAACTAAACTTAACTGAATCGCCAATAATCAGTGCGGAAGTGAGTATGGCTGTGCTCAATATCATACCGGCCAGAAGCAACAAGTGTTCCTTTTTGTAATATCGCAGGTTTCGGTTCAGAAGTTTAAATAAGTTCATTGTAAGAGCTTTACGGTCCTAATTAACGGAGAGTCAATTGGTGATTGTGGATGTGCCAGATTTTATTCATTTTCCCGGCAAGTTGCAGCGAGTGGGTTACGACAATCAGAGTCGTATTAAACTCCTTATTCAAGTGGATCAGCTCATTAGCCAAAATATCAGCGCTCTCTTCGTCCAACGATCCGGTTGGTTCATCAGCCAAAATAAGTTCGGGCTGATTGATAAGTGCCCTGACAAATGCTGTGCGCTGACACTCGCCACCCGAGAGTTGTCCCGGGAGTTTATGCTTGTGCTGAATCATTCCCATTTTTTCCAACAGATATTCAGCTCGTTGCAAAGCTAAAAGCTTTTCATTTTTAGAGTTGTAAGTTAATGTGGGAATTAATACATTTTCCAAAACGGTGCATTGAGGCAAAAGATAGTGCATTTGAAATATGAAACCAACGTGTTTGTTTCTGAATTCACTTCTTTCCTTTTCTGTCAGGCGACTAACATCCTGATTGCTGAAATAAACAAGGCCAGAATCGGCATTGTCGAGCATTCCGGCAATATTCAGAAAGGTGGTTTTTCCCGATCCCGATGGACCTAAAATAGCGGCTGTGTCACCTTTTTCTATTTCAAAAGAAACGGAGTCAAGTATGAGTTGGCTGTCAAATGACTTGGATAATTTATCGACTTTAAGTATCATTTATACTTTGTTTTTAAGGTATTGCTCGTAAATTTTGACTATTTTCCCGGTTTGTTCACTCGTGCTGAAAGTGGTTTGTATTGCCTGGTGACAATTTTGTTTCAGTTCCTGAAATAATTCCCTGTCAGCCAGTACTTTTTTTAGAGCAATAACCAGATTGTCAGCCTTATTGCCGGGTTCGTATAGCAAACCGGCTTTACTTTGATTAACAATTTCGGGATAAGCACCGATGTTGGGCATCACGGTTGGAACCTGTGCGGCAAAAGCCTCAAGCAAGTGAATACCAAATGCTTCCTTTCGATTGGATGGCACACAGAACAAGCTGATTGAATCTAAGAATTGTTTTTTCCCGGCAAATGACAAATCATCGAAAAACTCCACAGCCTTTTCGAGGTGATTTTGTTTCATTTTTCGTTTAATATCCCGAACAACTTCCTTATAATCATCGGTATAGCCGCCCGTGTATTTGAGTTTCAGGTTTGCAAACAGTTTATCTTTTTTCAGTTCAACAAACGCATCAAAAAGCACATCAGCACCGAAAATACTGCTTATTTTGGACATGTAACCAATGGTATGATACGTTTCGGGGTGCTTGTTTTCGCGAATATCATCCAACCCGACACTGTTATAAACCACGTGAATTTTCTCGGCAGGGATTTGGACTCTAGTTGCAATCATTTGAGCATAATACTCGCTCACGGCAATAAATGCATCGATGTGTCTGGCATTCGATTCTATTAATTTCCAGGTTGTTGAGCAGAATGGCTCTTTCATTTCGTCCACCCATTCGTCCTCATCTTGCAACGTGCAAACAACCACGCAAATCAGCTCTTTCTTTATTTTTTCGGCCATTCCGGAGAGCAACGCATTTGAAATATGAACCACATCCGGTTTTTCGTGCTCTTTCAGCCAGTTTATCAGCGTATCTAGATCTTCCGCTTGTTTTCCGTTCGCACCTTCGAGCATCGACATGGTCATATCTTCATTTCCTTCAGCCTTTGTAGAGCCTGACTGTTTGGCAGCTAAACGTAACACTTTTTCAGAGTCCAAAAACGTTTTAATGAAGCGGGGGAGTTTCTTAAAAATGGGGCTGATTTGCTCGAGGTAAATATTTACTGCACCAAAAAAAATCGGGCTTTCGGTTTCGCACTCGTCAATTCCCAAGGGTAAATACATGGGAATCATAAGAATATCGTGACCTGAATTCTTCATAGAACTCGTGAAAACCTTATCGCGTGTGCAATTACCACAATAAAACGAGCCTCCCGACCCGGGTAGTAAGTATGCAATTTTCATAATTTTCAGCGATTTGAATTGTAAATATCATTTATCAAAGCGTGCCTTTGAAGGCATAAACCTTACCATCTTTTCCTCCAACAACTAAGAAATTATTGATAATAGCCGGCGAACTTTTCATGGCAGTCCCCAGTTCGTAGCTGTATAGTTTTTTTCCGTTTATGGCTGATATAAAGTGAATAACCCCATCGTTGGAGCAAATGATCACCTTGTCGTTCAGCACTACCGGCGAACTTTCAATTTTTCCGTAAGTTTTGTAAGTCCACAGGATTTTTCCGGTTTGTTTGTTAAAACAATACACTTTCTTATCGTGCGAACCGATGATAACTCTGTCGGCACTCACAGCCGGCGAACTGGCAAAAGCTGCCACTTTTGGGTTCGTAAATTTCCATTTTAGTTTATTCTCCACCAAGTCAACGCAGTAAAAGCCACCATCGTAATCGCCAACAAACGCCAGATTACCAGCAATGGCAGCCGATTCGGGAATATAAGTTCCAGCTTCGATTTTGGATATTTGCTTCCCTGAATTGGCGTCGATAATGTGAATAAAAGCGTCGCATCCTCCGATAACAATTTTCTTATTATCGGTAGCAGCCGAGCCATTCAGGTAATTATCAGTTTCGCTTTTCCAAATTAGTTTTCCCGTTTCCAGATTAAGACTATAAAGGTTAAAATCGTAACTCGATATCAGAATCTGTATGGTGGTTCCGTCCGACGTCCAATTAGCCGAACCAAGTACCTGACCTTCGGTTTTAAATTTCCATTTTACTTTACCCGTCAGATAATTAAGTGCATAAACCATTCCACTCATGCTTCCGATAATCACCGTTTTCTTAATCAGTATCGGCGAGGCTTCGATGGAAGCTTCGGTTTTGAATTTCCATTTCAATTTCCCTGCTTTATCTAATGCGTAAAGAGTGCCGTTTGTTGAGCCGATAAAGATCATGTTTTCGCCGATTATCGGTGACGATTTTAATTCATCGCCTGTTTTAAACGACCAAATTAATTTAATCGGAGTGTTTAATTTGCTGTGAGATATGCCGTTTAATACATTTGTTCCTCGGTAGTTTGGCCAAGTTACTTCGGTTTGAGAAAAGGTATAGGCTGTGAAAGAAACTAATATTATGATGAAAATTATTTTTCTCATTTTTCAATTAATGTTTTAGAGAAATGGCTCCTGTAGGACAATTTTTTGCGCAACTCAGGACCGTTTTTTCAGTAAGCTCACGAATGTCTTTTTGAATGGGAATGGTAACACAAACATCAAACCCACGACCATGATATGCAAATCCGGTTTTATCGCCTTCATTTTGAGCTGTCTGAATACAAATACCGCATTTGATACATTTCAGATCTTCAAATACAATTTGACCGTGACTGGTGTTTTTCGATGTTTTTTTGTTTGTGGCTAACGTATAAGTTCGTTGACTAGCTTTATAATCGGTCGATAGATTTCGTAAAACGCATTCTTCCTTTTTCCGGCAGTCGCAGTGAAGGCAACGCGCTGCTTCCTTAATGGCTTGTTCTTTGGTAAATCCTTTGAGTTTATTCTCCAATTCCAGCCGTGATGAGTGATTTCCTGCTTCTTTGAGGAATTCTTCCTGCTCTTCTTGAGTTATGCGTTTATAAACCGAATTAAATTGACGATCGGGCATTTCAACCTTCTGTTTGTCATTGAATTCCATCAGCCACTCGCATAATTTCCGACCAACTGCAACCGCTCTGACAGCCATTTTGCTTTTGGCTGAAACTTGTTTTGGCACAAACAAATGACATCCCTTGACTTTGAAAATTTCCAATTCTTTCAACTCCGAGAAACTTGTTTTTTCATAACCGCTTGTATCAATGGTCGTTTCAGCTCCGGTTGTTAGCAGTATAAACGAATATTTTCCGGAAAGTTCAGTTGAAATGTCAGAAGTGTTTACCGTTTTATGTTGGAAAAATTCAACACCAAGCTTTTGAATGGTTTCAATTTCTTTATCAAGAACATTGCGAGGTAGAATATCGTCGGCAATATCGGTTCGTAGTTTTCCACCGGGTAGTGCATTGCAGTCGTAAACATGACAGGTGAATCCATTCAATGCCAAATAGTAAGCGGCCGCAAGTCCGGCAGGACCGGCACCGATAACGGCAACATTGACAGAATTTTTAGGGGCTACAGTAGGAGCGAAGTCAGGGTTTTCTTTCGCGGTAAAGCATTTAAGCAGGCAGATGGAAACCGGCTCATCAATTTCTTTTCGTCTGCAAGCTTTTTCGCAAGGAGCTGGACAAATGTATCCCAAAATAGCGGGTAAGGCAATTGTTTCTTTTACAATTTTCAATGCTTCATCTGCTTTGTTGTCGGCAATCAGGCGGTTCATCTGCGGAATATCCATTTCGGCCGGGCAGACCCGCTGACAAGGAGCTTCACAGTCGCCGTTGTGTTCGCTCAAAAGTAATTCCAGAGCACTTTTGCGCATATCCCTGATCTCCTCATTGTCAGTCACAATGTCCATACCTTCCTCCACCTTCGCAGCACACGAAGTCAGCACTTTGCCATTCCGCATGTCCTGAACCAGACATACCATGCACGAGGTGGACGGTTTAAAATCTTTAATCCAACACATGGTGGGAATGTGAATTCCCGATCGGGTGGCAACGCTTAAAATCGTTTCCTCCGAACTTGCACTTATCAGTTTGTTATTTATTTTTATTTCAGGCATTTTGCGTTCTTCGAGATAAAGATTACGAAATTATTATGACTGAATCGATCGGACAAACAGTACGACAAACATCGCACTTGATACACTTTTCCTGATCGATTGAGTGGAGTTGATGCGGCAGATTTTCAATTGCATCCACCGGACAGTTTTGGGCACATTTGGTGCAGCCAATGCAACTTTCGTCGATGATGTATTGGATAAGAGCAGTGCATTTTTTCGCAGGACAATGACCGTTAATGTGAGCTACATACTCATCACGGAAATAGCGCAGCGAGGTCAAAACAGGATTTGGAGCCGTTTTTCCCAATCCGCAAAGGCTTCCTTTGATAATTTTCTTTGCCAAATCTTCCAGCAAATCCAAATCCTCCATTTTGCCTTGTCCGGCGCAAATTCGCTCCAGAATACCGAGCATGTGTTTTGTTCCAGTACGGCAGAAAACGCATTTCCCGCAGGACTGATTCTGAGTAAAACTCAGGAAATAGCGTGCAATGTCCACCGCACAATCAGTCTCGTCCAGCACAACCAAACCACCGGAACCCATCATGGCACCAATGTCAATTAAATGCTTAAAATCCACCGGCGTTTCGCCCAACGATGCCGGAATGCAACCTCCCGATGGGCCACCGATTTGTACAGCTTTGAATTTTTTATTGTTCTGAATGCCGCCGCCAATATCGTTTACAATTTCGTTGATGGTAATGCCCATAGGCACTTCGATAAGTCCACCGCGCTCAACTTTTCCTGCCAATGCAAATACTTTTGTTCCGCAGCTATCTTTGGTACCGATTTGATTGAATTGATCGGCTCCGTTTCGAATAATCCAGGCAATACTGGCCAATGTTTCAGCGTTGTTTACCAGGGTTGGAAAATGATTCAAACCTTCTTTGGCCGGGAACGGCGGACGAATGCGGGGCATTCCGCGTTCACCTTCCATCGAGGCTATCAGAGCGGTTTCTTCACCGCACACAAAAGCTCCCGCACCTTGAAAAACATGCATTTCCAATGAAAAATCACTTCCTAAGATATTCGTTCCGAGGTAATTGTGTTTTGAACATTCCTTGATAGCATCCTGAATTCTCTTCACAGCCAGCGGATATTCTGCCCGAATGTACAGATATGCTTTGGTAGCTCCCGTTGCGAATGCGGCAATGGTTAGTCCTTCGATAATGCGAAACGGAAATGATTCGAGTAACATTCTGTCCATAAACGCTCCGGGATCGCCTTCGTCGCCGTTACAGATGACGTATTTCTCATCAGTTTGCTCGTTGCGAACGAAATTCCATTTTATCCACGTGGGGAAACCGGCACCACCACGACCCCGTAATCCGCTGATTTTTATCTGATCGACAATTTGTTCGGGGGTCAGTTCGGTCAGGCATTTTTGCAAGCCTACAAAACCACCATTCGACTTATATTCCTGAATGTCAACCGGGTTTATAACTCCTTTTAGTTCAGTGGCTATGTGCTTTTGTTTATTTAAAAAATTGTCAACTTGTTTCTCTTTCGTGTCTAAATGTCGGCGAATTACAGAAGAATATTCAGGATTATTATAAATATTGTCGATTGAATTTAAGAAACGAGTTTTAATTCTGTCTTTTAAACTGGTTGGTTTGAAGTGTTTTAGAATAATTTCCTTTACATCTTCGGGTTTTACTTTCGAATATAAAACCGGCGCTTTATCATCTTCAATGATTTCAATCAAAGGCACTTGATGGCACATCCCGACACAGCCAACTTGTTTCACGTTTGTTGAAATATGGTTTTTCGATAATGTCTGATAAATGGTTTCTTGCACCTCGGCACTTCCGCTTGCCACGCAGCAGGAACCCAATCCAAGCCGGATTTCCCCTTTTTTCAAATCGGAGCGAATGAATTCGGTTGGTTTTGTTTCATCTTGATTCGCTTTTCCCAAGAAGTCTTCAACTACATGTTCTATTTCGCTTTGACTCACTTTGCCGTAGGTAACATCATCTATTTGAACTACCGGAGCAAGCGTACAGCAACCCAGGCAAGCAACCTGTTCGAGCGTGAATAATCCGTCCGCATCGGTGTCGTTTGTACCTTCAAGTTTTAGGTGACGTTTAAATGCATCAAAAACCTGCATCGCTCCTTTCACGTGGCACGCCGTTCCGACACAGACTTTAATAGTGTGTTTTCCGGCAGGAATATGCCTGAATTGTGAATAAAACGTAGCTACTCCGGTGATTTGAGAGGGCGTAATATCACTCAGATTGCACACCCATTCCAATGCTTCGGTTGGTAAGTAATTGAATTCGGTTTGTATAGCCTGAAGTATCGGAATCAGTCTGTCTCTACCGGTTCCATTTTCCGAAATTATATTTTCAACAATATGTTGGATATTCTGCTCCATTTTTATTTTGCAATTCCGCTGATTTATAAAACGTTTATTTGCCGATACAGTACAAATTATTGTATCCTCTAATGTACATTTTGCCGTCGGCAAATGCCGGTGTACAGTCCGATTTTTCGCCCAGTGACGACTGTCCTATCAATTTGAATTCCTTGCTTGCTTCAACGATACAAGTTTTTCCGGCTCTATCGATGGCATATATTTTTCCATCGGCCACCATCGGTGAACCGTAGAATCCGTTTTCAAATTCATGATGCCATAAAACGGCTCCGTCGGTTTGATTAATGCAAACTAAATCGCCGTAGGAAGTTGTCACGAACAAAAGGTCTTTGTATGCTACCGGACTTGAAACATCCGGCAAGTATTCCGATTTTTCCCACAACACTTTGCCATCTTTGATAGCCACCATTTTGGCATATTCATTGGCCGCAAATACAATTCCGTTACCGTAAGCCGGTGAGGATCCAATTTCGCCCGACAAGCTTTCAACTTTCCATTTTTCTTTTCCCGTTTCGGCATTGTAACATGCTACGTAAGGCAAGTTGTTCACAATAATCTCAGAACCACTCGCTTTATGAACAATGATAGGAGATGACCATGATATCTGTCCACTTCTTTTTGTATTCCAAATTTCAGCACCGGTTTGGGTCGAAAGCGCTATGAGTTTACTTGATTTGGAATCATCATATTGAATAATTAATTTGTCTTTGTAAAACTGCAGAGACGAGGAATAGCCATAGTGATTGCTTGGAACTCCCAGGTTTTTAGCCCAAATCTGTTTTCCTTCGTAGTCAAAACAAACAATATCTCCAGTTGTAAAAATGGCGTACACTCTTTTTCCATCGGTACACAAGCCAGAAGCAGCGTATCCGGCATCGGTACTTACTTTTGGAGATGTTGAGGGGCTTCCGGGTATGTTTTTTACATCTTTAGCCCATTTCAGACTTCCGGTATTTCGGTCGTAACAATACACTTTTCGGGTAGTGGCATTTGCCCCGGCAAGAAATAAATTATTTCCCCATAAAATTGGAGAATTCAATCCGGGTAAGGGTAATGGCTTTTTCCAAACGATATTTTTTCCGGAAGCACCATCCCAACTGGTTGGCAAGTTCTTTTTGAAATTTATTCCCAATCCGTATGGACCTCTGAAACTTGGATGGTTTTGTTTTATTTCTGCATCAGTAGGGAAGTCGGCTACTTGAGCGGAATCGACTTTATTTCCGGTTGAATCTCCAGCTTGAGCAGTTTTTGCTTCGGGTTTATTTTCTGTGGATTTCAGATTTGCAACAACCTTTTCGTTTATTTTTACCGAATTAAAATTGTCGTAATATTGATTTGAGAAAAATGATA
>Ga0302288_1001681_pt1 | contig 13927 bp, 12 predicted proteins | sample III_Fen_N1_1_FD_194549 | JGI IMG/M metagenome (GOLD analysis project Ga0302288, IMG submission 194549) | Peat permafrost microbial communities from Stordalen Mire near Abisko, Sweden - III_Fen_N1_1 | ecosystem: Environmental > Terrestrial > Soil > Wetlands > Permafrost | place: Sweden: Abisko...
TTTAAGTTGTGATCAGCAAATTCTTTGGAGAATCAATAGATGACGGAGATTCTTGTAACCGGCGGTGCCGGATATATTGGAAGCCATACCTGCATTTCACTTTTGAATGCAGGATTTGACGTTATCATTCTGGATAATTTGTCTAATAGTCGTTTTGAGGTCGTTTCGCGTATTCAGGAAATCAGCGGTAAGACCGTTACTTTCTATCCATATGATGCAGCCAATGAACTGGAACTTGAAAAGGTGTTTGCCCGGCATGACATATCTTGTGTCATTCATTTTGCGGGAAAAAAAGCAGTCGGTGAATCCGTTCATATGCCGATTGATTATTATCGCATAAATTTGAACACAACTCTTTCGCTCTGCAATGTGATGCAGAGGCATAACGTGAAGAACATCGTTTTTAGTTCATCAGCAACCGTTTATGGAACTTCAGATATCATGCCTCTGCAGGAAGATTTTCCTCTGGGTGAATGCACAAATCCATATGGTTGGACGAAATGGATGAACGAGAGAATTTTACGGGATATTTGGAATTCTGATCCATCCTGGAGCATACATCTTCTTCGCTATTTCAATCCGGTCGGTGCTCATTCATCCGGCCGAATCGGGGAAGATCCGCTTGGTATACCCAACAATCTGTTTCCGGTTCTTCTTCAGACAGCTGTTGGCCGTATTCCCAAACTCATTATTCACGGGAATGATTATCCCACACCGGATGGAACAGGGATCCGTGACTACATACATGTTATGGATCTTGCAGAAGGTCATGTTGCATCGGTAAATAAATGTTTATCTGATTCCGGCGTTAATGTATTCAATCTTGGAACCGGAAAAGGTTATTCGGTAATGGAAATTCTTACAACATTCGAAAAGGCAATCGGACGAAGAATTCCCATAGAAATTGGACCCCGGAGACCAGGTGATATTGCAATTTGTTATGCCGGGACGCAAAAAGCGGAAACGGAATTGCATTGGAAAGCCAGCCGTGACATTCTCAGTATGTGTAAAGATGCCTGGAATTGGCAGAGTCAAAACCCGTTTGGATATGAATAGATTTCATCCTAAATGAATCTGACTGAAGAAATATGTGGAGGAACAGGAAATAATGAAGCAGAACAAACCCAATAGAAGACAGGATCAGATGAACGGTACGACAACCGATTCATATGGGAATACTTTTTCGAATATGAATAATCCGTCAGCTGAAAATCATCGCATCATGCAGGGTAACGATGGCGGTATGATTTCTACCCCCGGACAGAATCAAAAGCGAAAGAATAGAAAGAGAAAAATCACAGCCGGTCAAGTGCTCTTTCGAATGGTTCTTGTTATTCTAGTGGTTGTAATTGTTGCAGCTCTTAGCTTTATTTTTGTAAAAGATTATTATATAGGGAAAGTGAATTATATTGAAGCAAAACCCAACCAAACATATATTGACGAAAATGGCTCAGCAATAAAAATATCGGATGCTGCTACGGAGTCAACAACCAATTCACTGCCGCATGTAGATGGAATTCACAATATCCTTTTGATAGGAATTGACAGCAGATCGACATCCTATACGAAGGATGGGTCAGGTCACCTGGCTGATATCATAATGATTTTGACCGTGAATGAAAATGACAATTCTATAAAACTTGCTTCCATACAAAGAGACAGTTATGTTTTTATCCCGGGATATACACAACCGCAGAAGGTGAATGCCGCCATGACTTATGGAGGGCCTGACCTCCTAATGTTAGTTTTGCAGAATCAGCTTCGAATCGAATTGACAGAATATGCATATGTGGATATGAACCATATGGAGAAGGTAATTGACGCGGTCGGCGGCGTGAAAGTCAATGTTTCCGAAAGCGAAAGAACCAATGTTTTGGGCGGACTCAATGAACTTGTAAAAGAACAGAACGAGGTATTTGGATCCCCCGTCGGATCCCACATGCTGACAGAAACCGGTGACGTTATTTTAGATGGACGACAGGCTGTTGCATATGCAAGAATTCGAAAAGTCGGGAACGGTGATTATGACCGTTCCAAAAGACAAATTGAAGTTCTTACGAGTCTGATGTCAAGGTTTATGAAATTGAGCATTACGGGGAAAGCGGGTGCTCTTGACGATGTGCTTTCACTTATTTCTACAAATATTCCAAAAAACACTTTGGAGTGGTACGCACTGACATTTCTCCCGGGTATAAAATCATCAACATTTGAATATATGTCGGTTCCGATGACCGGATATTCAAATGAAGGCATGTACTATGACATTAAAACCAAAGGCGAATGGAGTATCCGGCCGAACTGGAATGGAATCATTCCCAAATTGCAGGAGTATATTTTCGGGAAAACCTTTGTATTCGACCCGGTCGCTGCGATTCCCAAAGCTCCGACTGCAACGCCTACGCCGACACCCGTCGGATCCGGAGATAATACGCAAACAGGCGGAAGCTGATTTAGTCGGCATTGATATTTTCAAAAATGCCCTTTACCTGAATTCCATGACTTGACAGTGAATCTAAAAAGCCCTATATTTATTCCTGAGTTAGCACTCGTGCGATATGAGTGCTAATATGTTCATTGTATGCACAAATAAGGGAGGTTTCATTATGACAATCAAGCCACTTAGCGACAGAGTCGTTATCAAAATGGTAGAAGCTATCGAGACAACGAAGAGCGGTATTGTACTTCCGGGTTCAGCAAAAGAAAAACCACAGGTTGCGGAAGTCGTAGCCGTCGGTCCCGGCGGAATCGTAGACGGTAAAGAAATCACGATGCAGCTGGCTGTGGGTGACCGCGTTCTTATCAGTAAATATGCGGGAACAGAAGTGAAGATTGATAATATCGAATATACGATTCTTCGTCAGAGCGATATTTTAGCAATTGTAGAGTAATTTCTCAATAAATCAAACAAAAGGAATCTATGGAGGTAGATGCAGATGGCTAAAGAAATTAAATATTCAGAGGACGCACGCCGTGCTCTTGAAATTGGTGTAAACAAAGTTGCAGATACGGTGCGTATTACACTTGGACCGAAAGGCCGTAATGTCGTTCTGGACAAGAAATATGGTCCGCCGCTAATTACCAATGACGGCGTTACGATCGCCAAAGAAATTGATCTGGAGGACCGGTTTGAAAATGCAGGTGCACAACTGGTTCGTGAAGTTGCATCTAAGACGAATGATGTAGCCGGTGACGGTACTACAACAGCGACAATTCTTGCTCAAGCCATAATCCGTGAAGGTATGAAGAATCTTGCTGCCGGAGCGAATCCGATCATCCTCCGCAAGGGCATTACTCTTGCTGTAGATGCGGCTGTTGCAGCCATTGCCCGTGAAGCAAAGCCCGTGAACGGTCCCAAAGATATTGCGCGTGTCGCTGCGATCTCTGCAGGGGACGAATATGTCGGACAGCTCATTTCAAAAGCGATGGAAATGGTTACTTCCGATGGTGTTATTACCGTTGAAGAATCGAAAACCATGGGAACGGATCTTGAAGTGGTTGAGGGCATGCAGTTCGATCGCGGATATGTATCTTCCTACATGTGCACCGATATGGACAAAATGGAAGCCATTTTAGATGATCCGTATATTTTAATTACCGATAAGAAGATCAATAACATTCAGGACATTCTTCCTCTTCTTGAGAAAGTTGTTCAGCAGGGTAAGAAACTTCTGATTATTGCAGAAGACATTGAAGGAGAAGCACTTGCAACTCTCATCGTAAACAAACTCAGAGGTACATTTACCTGTGTCGGTGTGAAAGCACCCGGTTTCGGTGACCGCAGAAAAGCGATGCTTCAGGATATCGCCGCTCTTACAGGCGGTCAGGTAATTACTGAGGATATCGGTCTTGATCTCAAAGAAGCTACTATTGAACAGCTTGGGCGGGCACGTCAGGTGAAAATTTCAAAAGAGATGACAATTATTGTTGACGGTGCCGGAAACGAAGCAGATATAAAAGCACGTGTTTCACAGATTCGTGCGCAGATTGAAGAAACGACTTCTGATTTTGACAGAGAAAAGCTTCAGGAACGTCTGGCAAAGCTTTCCGGCGGTGTAGCCGTCATTAAAGTCGGTGCTGCAACGGAAACTGAGATGAAAGAAAAAAAGCTTCGCATTGAAGATGCACTAGCCGCGACGCGTGCTGCTGTTGAAGAGGGGATTGTCCCCGGCGGCGGAACTGCTTATATCAATGCACTGCCTGATGTCCTTGCGCTGATACCCCATCATACCGGGGATATTCTTACCGGTATCCGCATCGTTGCCAAAGCTCTCGAAGAGCCGGTTCGTCAGATTGCCATTAATGCAGGTCTGGACGGCAGTGTAATCTGCGAGAACATTAAAAAGAAGGCACCGGGAATTGGATTTGACGCCCTGAATGAGACCTATGTCAATATGGTCAAAGCAGGCATTGTTGATCCGGCGAAAGTAACCCGTTCCGCTTTGCAGAACGCAGCATCAATCTCGGCTATTTTGCTTACAACGGAATGCGTTGTCTGTGATATCCCTCAGCCGGAACCCCCGATGCAGAATCCGGGAGCAGGCATGTACTAAGAGTCCATCCTTAACAAGATAAAAAGGTCCTGTTTTTTGACAGGACCTTTTTTTGTGCGCTTCCGGGAATTCAAGGGACATTCTTTTGAATGTCTTTTGAATTCCTGTGAAAATACGGTATGATAATAGAAAAAACATTATAGGAGATTTCGAATATGCAGAAAGATATTTTTGTTGAGAAACTCGTAAAGCACAGAAAGACGGGAAGTGAAAACCTTCTGTCCATTATGATTATTATATCTGCTTTTTTTCTCATTGTTTTTTGTTTCTTGCTGCCTTTTGTATATCAGACAAATTTTCTTGCAGTATCGGCCATCGTTTCGTTTGGTATCGGATATCTGGTCTATCGAATCGTTACATCGTTTAATCGTGATTATGAGTACAGCATTACGAACGATGAGTTACTGATCGAGCAAATTATCGCTCAGCGGAAAAGAAACAGAGTCTTTATTGGTTCGGTCAAAGATTTTTCCATTGTAGCCCCCATTTCAGGGGCAGATTATGAAACATATTGCAGCCAGAAGATCTTTTGTCTGGATTTTCGCTCCGGAAACAATGACGAAGACGGCTGGTTTTTTGTAACCCGTAAAAGCGGAAGTTCCATGATGATACTTTTTGAGCCGGACGATCGATTTATTGATGTTTTCAAAAAATATATCCCGCGGTTCGTGAAAACCGTATAATCTCTCATGCCATCTGGAAAATTGAAAATGTTCAAGCGTATCGAAATAAATAGAATATGGGGGGAAAGTCAATGGCAAACAAAAGCATCAGGGAAGGTGTTTCTATGCAGAACCTGAACCAACCCGTTGACGGAACTGGTAAGAAGGGGAAAAAGGGCCGTTTTACCAAACAAGAACTTAGTTGGATGTTTTATGACTGGGCTAACTCAACATATGCGACGAATATTATGGCAGCCATTTTCCCGATTTATTTTGTTAACGTCTGCGCACCGCTCGGGCAGAATTTCGGGACCCAAATGTGGGGATTCGGTACGGCATTAGCGACAATTATTGTGGCACTGCTTGCTCCTCTGCTGGGTGCTATCGGTGACTACAAAGGCATGAAGAAGAAGATGCTTTCATTTTTTCTGTTTCTGGGAGTCACATTTACGTTCACAATGGCGATCACTGACAACTGGAAAATGATGCTGGTCGGATATGTTGTTTCATATATCGGCTTTATGGGCGGGAATTTGTTTTATGATTCATTCCTGACAGATGTCACAACGCCTGACAGGATGGACAAAGTTTCATCATTCGGTTATGCCATGGGATATTTGGGAGGAAGTACTATCCCGTTTTTCCTTTCCATAGGTGTATTGATGTATCTGGGTATGGACAATCCGCTGGGTGTCAAAATAGCCGTCGTTATAACAACTCTCTGGTGGGGGGTGTTCAGCATACCTATTCTTCTGAACGTCCATCAGAAACATTATCTTGAAATCCCTGCAAAAAGCCTGGTAAATAAAACGTTTTCCAGTATTTGGCGTACGTTCAAATCCATTTTTAACAATAAAGGTCTTTTTGTGTTTGTACTTGCGTATTTCTTCTATATCGACGGAGTGAATACGGTTATCAATCTGGCAACATCTTATGGAAAAACACTTGGACTCGATACGACCGGAATGATTATGGCTCTTCTTGTGACGCAGCTTGTTGCGGTACCATTCTCCATTCTTTTCAGCTTTTTTGCTCAGAAAGTCGGTTCGATCCGAATGATACTTATCGCTGTATGCGCCTATGTCGTAATTTGCATGGTCGGATTCTATATGGGATTAATGGTCGAAGGTGCAGGAGCGCAAACTTCCGGAAATAACGAACTGTATCAGACGACCATTGCGCATGCTCAAACATTGTTCTGGATGATGGCATTCATGGTCGGCATGGTCCAGGGCGGAATTCAAGCTTTATCGAGATCATATTTCGGCAAGTTGATTCCAGCCGAAAGATCCAATGAATATTTTGGCTTTTTTGACGTATTTGGCAAATTTGCTGCTGTTATGGGACCTCTTCTGTACAGCATAGTACTTTTGATCACCCATAGTGCGGCATGGGGCATCGCGAGTATCTCGCTATTATTTCTTACAGCCATGATTATTCTTATTACTGGCAGGAAGGTATTATTGACTGCTGAAAAAATGTAATTCTTCCCACGGCATACGTGACAAAAAAACGACTCCATATTCATGAACTGACGATTTAAATGTTTGAAAGGAAATGTAAATTTCAATGGAACAGAATCAAACAAATCAAAATCCGGATATTATCGGAAACCGTTCTCGTCTTCGACCCGGTGAACACAGTAAATTTACATACGAAATTCGCGGAACCGATACGGATTACAAGGATCAGATCCAAATGCATTCCATTCTTTCCATGATGCAGGAGGCCGCTTCCGTCAGTGCAGCCGATTATGGCTGGGGTGCAGAAGTTACGGATAAAATGGGTACATGCTGGATTCTTCTGCGCATGTCTGTCCGGATGAAGAAACTTCCCGCATGGCTGCAAAGGATTACGATCGAAACCTGGTCAAGAGGGGCTGACCGTCTGTTTTTCCTTAGGGATTTCATAATGTATGACGAAACCGGTGAAAAGATTGGAGCAGGGTCCTCCACATGGATTCTAGCGAATAAGGAATCGCATCGTCCGGTTCGTCCTTCTGCATTAATGGACATGTCCGACCTGCCTTTGATTCCATCGGAGGCCCTGACGTTTGATCCACCGCAGATTCTTCCGGAAAACAGCCCGGAATGGATGATGACGAACATGATGTCGGAAAATTCACGGGTAAAGTTCGCTGATTTCAGCGAAATTGATCGAAATCTACATGTTAACAACACGAGGTATGCAGCATGGTGTATGGATGCCGCGCACAGTTCATCTTTGGACCAGCCGGATGTATTGGGATTGGATATAAATTACAATTCCGAAATCCGTTACGGCGAAAAAGTGATTCTTTTCTTTAAGGAAAGAAATCCCGGCGAGCTGGCTGTTGACGGTTTTATTGTGGATCAAAGCAAAATAGCATTTTCTGCAATTCTCTATCGAGATGAATTGAATCATCAATAAACCGGGTTTCAGGGCAGCATTTTTGCGGCAATTCTCAGGTATTTTGTAAAATGCACGAATGATCGCAAGTAATTGTGTCATTTTCTTGTTTCATTTGCTTCCTTGTTTTATCAAATTGGGTTATAATTTCATTCGCGCACTCTAATCACGGCTAACTAAGGAGGATCAAACATGATTGAAATTTCTGATCTTGTGAAATTCTATGGAGACAAAAAGGCTGTTGACCATATTTCTTTCACAGTAAATAGAGGTGAGATTCTTGGTTTTCTTGGTCCGAACGGAGCAGGAAAAACAACAACAATGAATATACTTACTGGTTATTTGTCCGCAACATCGGGTACTGTAAAAATCAACGGTCATGATATTTTGGAAGAACCTGCAGCAGCGAAAAAATGCATCGGATACCTTCCGGAATTGCCGCCGCTTTACCTCGATATGACTGTGTTGGAATACTTGAAATTCATTTGCGATCTGAAGAGCGTACCCAAGGATCAGAGAATCCGTCAGTTGGCAGAAATTATGCGCCTTGTCCGTATTGCGGATGTTTCAGATCGTGTCATCCACAATTTGTCGAAAGGATATAAGCAACGCGTCGGCATCGCACAGGCGCTTGTCGGTAATCCGGAAGTGCTGGTTCTCGATGAACCCACGGTTGGATTAGATCCCAAACAAATTATTGAAATTCGAAATTTGATTAAGACACTCAGTAAAAATCATACGGTCATTTTGAGTTCGCATATCCTTCCAGAAGTGCAGGCCGTTTGTGACCGGGTAGTCATTATAAATAATGGTAAAATTGCTGCTATTGATACTCCGAACGCACTTTCTCATAAACTCGCAAGTTCTTCGAAACTTTCACTGATATTTGAGGGTCCTTTGAAAGATGTGACAAGCAAGCTCCGCACACTTCCCGGTATTATTGCTGTCACACCTGTAATTGAAAAGGACGGTCATCATCAGATCGAAATTACGGTCGATCCGAAAATGGATGTCCGTAAATCCGTATTCTTTGCATTGGCTTCGAATTCATGGCCAATTCTGGAATTCAGATCTATGGATCCGTCTCTTGAAGAAATATTCCTTAGTGTTACCACGAATGAAGAGAAGAAGAGGAGGTAATCTAGCATGTTAGCTGTTTATAAGCGTGAACTTTTGTCTTATTTTAGATCACCGGTTGGTTGGATTGCGATTGCTTTGTATGCTTTGCTGGGAGGATTTGTATTCAGCAATTCCATGTCGGCAAATAGTGCTGTAAATATCGGAGACGAATTAGGTTTTCTGCGTATGGTCTTTATAATTGTTATTCCTTTAATTACCATGCGGCTTTTTTCAGAAGAAAAGAAGAACGGAACGGAAGTACTTTTGTTCACATCTTCCGTTCCTTTGTTTCGAATCGTACTTGCAAAGTATTTGTCGGCTCTTACTTTATTGCTGATCATGCTGTCCAGCACGATTCTTCATGTGTTCGTCGTTCTTTTCATGGGCGGACTTGTTAATGCAAGTACGATCGGGTCATTCATCGGATTTATTTTTCTGGGTGCCGTCTTTGTTGCGATCGGAGTGCTGGCATCAGCGATTACGGAAAACCAGATTATCGCAGCAGCACTTAGTTTTATTATTATTCTCGGGACTCAGCTCCTTCAGGCGATTGCAGTTTCTGCTGAGGGTATCGTCGTTAGCATCCTGAATGTTGCCAACGTCTTTAGATTATCCGTGGAAACGATTAATAAGGTTGGAGAAAATGTTGCCGCCGGAATTAACTGGCTGGATCCATATACTCGAACAGACAGTTATGCATTAGGCGTTTTTAAATTGAGTCCGCTTGTATTCTGTTTGAGTCTTGTCATCCTGTTTCTCTTTCTGACATATCGTATTCTGGAAAAACGTCGCTGGAGTCAGGGATAATTCATAATCGCGTATTTATAGGAGGTTTTACATGAGTCAAATAAATGATTTGAATACAGACGTAAAAAAATATTCCGGTCGGGAAAAACAACCGAAACGGCAATCAGACAAGCGTGCCCGTTCTCTCAGGATATTTTCCGTTGGGTCGGTTGCAGTTTTGTGTGCAATGCTTCTTGTTGTGAATCTGCTGTTTGATTCATTAGCCGGAGAAAAACTGACATGGGATTTTACAAATACAAAAATCAATTCGATTGGCAGCGTTTCCAAAGGGATTCTATCAAAAATGAGCAAAGACGTCGAAATAGTTGGCTTATTCGAATTGACGAAAGATAATGAAACACAGTATCAATATGTTGTTCCCGTACTTCAGGATTATGCAAAGAATTCCAACGGTCATATTACAGTAAAGTATGTTGATCCTACGAAATACCCGTCCATCATGACGGAGTTGGATCCGAATAAAACATCCAAACCTGCGGCCGGTTCCTTTGTAGTGAAATGCGGCGATAAAATCAAAGTAATTAATTATATGGACTGCTTCACTTTTGATCAGCAATACCTTGCTGCCGGTCAGTATGTTCCGACTTCAAACAATGTTGAATTTACATTTACCGGAGCTATTTCGACCGTTACGTCGGATTCCCAATCCAAAATCTACTTTTCAAGCAATCATAGTGAAGCATCGCACGTTCAACTTGATACGATGCTTACAAACAGCGGATTCGAAGTCGCTGATTTGTCTACGGTTGAGCTGGCTGCCATTCCTGATGACTGTTCATTGCTGATTATTAACAATCCACAGATTGATCTTTCCAAAACAGACATTCCGCTAATCGCTTCCTATATGGAAAAGGGCGGAAATCTCGTTGTTATTACTGACTTCACATCGTCGCAGTTAGCATACAGCAATTTGAATGAAGTTCTGCACTCCATGAATCTCAATATGACAAACACGCGTATCTGTGAAAATGATCAGTCCTTTAGAATGAATGCAACAAACGGATATTTATCGTATGCAATTTCTACGGGAACATTTGCGAATTTGACCAATGGCAGTGCACTGGTTCTCTCAAGCGCGCGCGGTCTGGCTACTTTTGATAATCCAAAATCATACATAACAACTGAAGCTATGGTAACGACGTCAGGATCGGCCGTTCTTGAAAATAACGGAGATCCGACAAATGTAGGTGTTCCGGGAACACAGAATGCCGCTATGTACTCAGTCAGCACTGGCGGAAAACAAACATGCGAGTTAGTGCTTCTGGGGACAACATCGTTCACGAGTGATGATTTTATTTCCACGTATACAATTGACAATCCGAATACACAATATTTTAAGCAAGTCATTCAGAAACTGATCGGAGAAACGAATACAACACAGGTGAAGGTAAAAGACTTCCCGAATTTTACATTGAAGTCGCATCCTTCTGCGAGTGTTCAAACCTTCTGGTCTCTTACACTTGTAGCATTTGTGCCTCTTACATTCCTGATCATTGGAATTGTTATTTATAACAGGCGCAAGAATAAATAATTATTGAAGGGAAGTACCATGAAGACTTGGAAAAATCTGCTCATACCTGCAATCGTATTGGTTGTTTTGATTGCCGGACTTATCATATATAACGCAGCCCTGAAGAACAAACTGAATCCGGTTGAAACGACTGCATCCGAGTCGACAGCCACACAATATGTTGCGAATTATACATCAGATAAAATCTCCAGTATTCACATCGCAAAAGCAGATGGAACCGGATTTGCGATTACAAGTGCACCTCCGGCAGCAGATGGATCGTTGAACTGGAAATATGTCAACGATAAGGAAGATGATTCCAAATACGCGTTGAGTCAGACAAACATCGCGACTTTCGTAAATATTATGGATTCATTCAATATCGTTGATACCGTAACCACCGGGAAAGATACATTTAAAGAATATGGCTTAGACCATCCTTCCTATACAATTGAATATACGCTGACATCCGGTGAAAAACACACGATTTATCTTGGAATAGCAACGTATGATGATGCTAGCGTGTACTGTACGATGGATGATGACGGTGTTGTATATACCGTGAACAAAATCAAAGCTACGAAATGTGACAATACAATTCTTGATTTCCTTGATATGACTGTAATGTCGGCAAAAGATACAGACGTTGCATCAGTGGATATTAAGAGGGCCGAAGATTCATTAGATATTTCTGTTATCGGGCAGATGGTTCTTTCTGAAGACGGAAAATCTTCCGAATTCGGCTGGCAGTTTGTTCGTCCGTTTTCAACTCAGGCGAGTCCGACATTCGGCAACATGATGGATTCAGTTCTGGCTTTATCCGTAACCTCCTTTGTGGACATGAATACGAAGGACTATGCGAAATATGGTCTTGATAATCCGGCATTTGTCTTTGATATTACACTTAACAGCGGCGAAAAAAGTCAAATCATTCTCTCTCGTGATATGGGTGGCGTCTATTATGGAGCATCAACAACCTCGCCTGCTGTGTTTACATTAGCCGCATCTGTTATTACCAGTCTGCAGGCTCCGTTGATTGATTTGATTAAACCGTATGTTGATTATGAATTTCTGCATCAAGTCAAGCATATTGACGCCACTTTCCCTGAAGGATCATTCTTCATGGACATGGAAGTCGCTGAAGGGACCACACCCACAGATCCTACATCGAAAATATCCGTGAATGGATTGAGTGCGAAAGTGACCGCGGGACTTGATTTGAAGAATCGATCCTATTTTGCAGTTCTGTTTGAATCGATTAGCTGCATCAAGATTGCTGACTTCGATTTTGCGGCAACTCCTGTGAATACAAAAGATGTAACATTGGTTATTACACTAAATGACAGCACTCAAACAACAATTGATCTTGCAGTCCGGGATGAAAATACGTATTATGCTTTTATAGACGGAGAATATCACGGGATAATCGTAAATAAAGATTCTCTCTATAAAGACAATGGCAAGGAACTTCTATACTATGGAATATGGCCTGCCTATACGTTGCTGGTGAAAGCCATTCATGATTCAGTCGGAAATGTTTACATTATGGCTGATTCATAAGAAAGGGTACGAACTGTAATGCCTTCAAAAGAATCTGACAGTACGCGCAAAAAGAGATCTGCCAAAAAGCGGTCTCTTTTGCCACTTTTCATCTTTCTCATTCTTTTACTCATATTGTCATCGGGTGTATTAATCTATTTGATTCGAAATCATGCAAATGCATCCAAGGGTGCGGATACTGTGACACATCTGTCTGTTCAGACTGGTTTTGCTTGTGAATTTTCGGAAGCTCAGAAATTGTATCCGTTTTCAAATGGTGTTTTGAAAGTTACGGCAACACGAGTCGCTTATCTTTCAATGGCAGGTGATGAAATCTATGGCGTTGATATCCAAATGGATAATCCCTTCTGTGTAATTCGGGGCAGTCATGCACTGGTTGCAGATTCCGGCGGCTATTTTTGCGCCTTATTTGATGACAAGGGTCTGATTTGCAACAAACAACTTACCGGTGCGATTAGTTTTGGCGCACTTTCATCCGATGGCATGGCGGGTCTGATTATTGAACAGCCGCAGACGAAGGGCTCTGTTTATCTCTTAGACAATAAGGGCAATTTCTTAGCACAATGGAATTCGGTTGAATCAGGTTATCCGATATCCATTTCGTTTTCGCCGGATCAGAAGGATGTTAACATTGCGCTGGTAGATACAGATGGGTCTGCTATGCAGCCTCATCTGAAGCAAATTGAACTTCCGTCTGCAGACAACGGACAAATAACCAAAGAGATGGCTCTATATTCTCCCGAAACATCGGCAATTTTGCCGTCCATTTCATATTTAGGCGATGAACGTGTCGTTTTGGCGGGCATTTCTGATGTATTATTGTGTTCAAAAGGTACAACACAGATGCTTTCAAATCCATTTACACAAGTGGACAGTATTTTTCCAGTCGGAAAAGGATCGATCGTGATTTATACAGACGGAGTCGGTCAGGAAATCCGAATGGAATATCTCGGCATAGATTTTACGAGAGGGAAGTCCATCGTACTTGGGAATACATTTACTGATGCGGATGCACTGGGCGATAAGGTGGTTGTGTCAGCCGATGATAAAATTCTCGTCATACGAGCGAGTGATCTGACTGTCCTAAAAACGATTTCCGTTGATGAGGAAGTCATTCGAATCGGTATAGTAAATGAGGGAACAATCATTGTCGTTACAGTATCAGGAGTTCATGAGCTGAGCATTTAATGCTCGATTTAGAGGAGGTATTGTCTTTGGAAACGGAATTGAAGCTTCGGTTTTCTTCAAAGGAAGAGATGTTGAAGCTGCGCAGTGAAGAATGGTTTTCCGGCATTCTGATTCCTAACTCAGAAAAAACTGAATATTACGAT
>Ga0302288_1001684_pt1 | contig 13919 bp, 6 predicted proteins | sample III_Fen_N1_1_FD_194549 | JGI IMG/M metagenome (GOLD analysis project Ga0302288, IMG submission 194549) | Peat permafrost microbial communities from Stordalen Mire near Abisko, Sweden - III_Fen_N1_1 | ecosystem: Environmental > Terrestrial > Soil > Wetlands > Permafrost | place: Sweden: Abisko...
TTATGAGAAGAACTCTTTTTATGGGCATGATAGCTGCCATAACTCTGCTATCCACTGGTTGTAATGATAAGTTGGAGGTTCAACAGATGTACGAATTTTCAGTTACCACTCTGCCGCTTCAAGCAAAAATTGGTATTATTGAATCGGTCAAAATTCAGTTCAAACTTATCCGAACTCAAAAATATGATGGGGCAAAGTATTATTACAACTTCTTTCAAACAGCAGGATATGGATTTCTCTCAGATGGAAAGAATAGTAATCTTTCTCCCAACTTAAATTACGAACTGAAGGGTGATACACTCAGTCTATATTACACTTCTTTTTGTGTGGTGAAACAAACAATTGATGTTACTATTCGTGATAATTTCAATCAAGAACACAAGCTGACTTTTAATTTCGAACATGATCCGAAATTTAGTTATTTTATTAAACCAGAGAGTACAATTAATTTGAAATAATCACTTGCACACTTATCGACATAGGATGCTTTGAATTCAATTGTGCTTAATAGCTGTCAAAAACGGGAACTAACTTTAGGTGGGCGAATCTAGCATGAAAAAGTTGTTCTCTTTTTTTTATCATTTAAACCAACCTGTAAGCCCGTTTTATCTTCCACACGAAGTGTAAACATGTGTTTTATTGCACAAAGTGCTTAAAACTATAACTTTATTTAGCGGTTGAATTATTTTATTCTGAGCGGTAGCAAATAATTAAACGCTGAATGTAGTTTATCCGCTATATCTATTCAAAACATTTTGACTGTTTTTTTTTTGGGGGGGTCAAAAAAGTGTTGTCTTTAAAAACAGGCATGTTGTTTTTAATCATTTATTTCAGGTTCATAGAACATTCAACTTGAATTTATTTAAATGTTGGAAAGTAGGAAATAAGTTTTCCGTAATCCATATAAAGAAAAGTAAGAATTAGTCCCGAAAACTTATTCTTACTTTTCAACATTACACAACTTTATCACATCGTATTTTTTTTGAGTGGATACTGGGGCTCGAAGTGTCAGGCGAGAAAAAATGGGTTGTGTCCGCTGTCCCATAAAGAAAACCTGTTATGACTTTTAAGCTTCCATCCCAAATAAACACACATAAAAGTTATAAGGGGTTTCCGGGGCATTATTTTTCGGGTTAGCGTGACGGCTGGTGAATCATTCTTTATGTAAAACTATATTATAACATCGGAGGAAATTCTACCTTAGGTGTAAACTTACTGTAGTGAACGAAAGGTACTGTTTTATTTGCGTCGGAAAGTGACATGTGTAGAGACCGTAAGAAGTTGCTTACGAGTATGAAAGAGGAAGTTATTTATGCAGTGTGATATTGAGGAGGCTTTAAGATACAAACTTAGGCGGAAAGAAAAATACTATAAAACAACCCATTAAAATACTCCAATACTATTCTAAACCTCCCACATTCACTCAAAAAAAAATAGTCCGATATTGCAGGCTACACAACTAATGGGTGTGGAAAACTGTGAGTTTTTTGATAAACTTTATAAATAAGCAATGGAACTATTTTTTTAGTTATTAAATAGGTTTATGCTTATCCAACTTCATTATGCCTTTTGAATCATACGCTTAGACATCTGTGAAATTTAGGTTATGTGCTTTCAAAACTCTCTACAGAAAAGCAGTCTGTGAGTGTGGCTGGAACTTTTGAATGATGGACAGAACAATTATAGTCTTAATATTCATTTACAAGCTAAGACTCAACGTACGATAACCAACACTCTTGTTGATGTTCAATTGTCAAGTTAGATTGGTTGTTTTAATAAAATATGAGGCAAGCTCCCCAAAGGACAAATTTTATCGGTTTTAGGCAACCAAATACTCAAATTATACCAAATTGAAAATTGCTGATTTGTGTGATATTCTTAAGATTATTACTTCCATCTTACAAGTCATATTTATGCAACCACATTTACATTGGCTAAAGGTATTCCAACTAAAACAATCTGTAACATGTTTGGATATACTAATATTTACACAATTTAGATTAATTAATGTATAGCAACAGATAATAAAATCAGTACTAATATGTAAGAGCTAGCTAGAAAATAGGAGGGAATAGAGAAAATGGTTAGTATATAGAAATGATAAATAAGCTGTATAAATAGCATGAGTTTGTTATAAAAACGACCAATAATTTACATAATGCAATAAAAATAGTTGTTTATGGAATGCAAGTTTCAAAAAGTTTATCAAATGACATATATTAACTCGTTGATTCATATATGTATTTTTTGTATTTTCTTTTTCATATATATATATATATATATCAGGTTGTTTTTTTGTCAATAATTTTATTACTTTTGTTGATAAATAATGATAATTAATGTTACAAATATTGCATTTTAGCGGAGAAATGATATCATTTGTTTTAATATACTAGATTTTTATTGATTATAACCAGTCTTGTATCTGTTACAAAAATGTTTATATTTTATAATTTATTCTCAATTGAATGAAATTAAAACAGCTATTTTTGATATGGTTTTAGTTTATAAATGGTAAAAGATTTAGAAGCGAGAATGAATTTTTGAATGAAGCCATAGTAATGAAAGTAGCATTCGAATATGAATTCCTGTTTTTTTATATGAATGTGATTAAGGTTAAATTATTTCTTCTATAAGTATGTGGACTTTGATTTTTAGTTTGCATTTTTACATATATAATGTTAAATTACTAAGATAAAATTATGAAGATTGCAGGTAAATATACAATACTAGTGGTTGATGATGATATAACTCTCATTAAGTATATATTGAATATGTTGATTAAAAATCCTGACTATGTAGTTTTGACAACGGGTGATGGAAAATCAGCATGTGAAATAGCAAAAGCCGAATTACCAGATTTGATTATTATGGATTGGCAAATGCCAAAGATGAATGGAATTGAAGCTAGTCTGCAACTCAATCAAGACGATATGACTAAAGATATTCCAATCATTATATTAACAGGTGCAATGATTAATCCATCTGATCTTAATACTGCTTTAGTGTCAGGTGCAGTTGATTATCTTCGTAAGCCGATTGATGATATTGAACTTCTAGCGAGGGTTTCAAATATGCTAAGGCTCTCAACTGCATATTTAAATATAAAGCAAAAGAATGTGGAATTGCAAAGTCATCTTGCAACAAAACTCGTCAATATACAACAACTGAATGAACTGAAAAACGCGACAATCAAACAGTTTGCACTAATAAAAGAACAAGCGTTAATTTCCGATAATCAACTAATTAAAAGTAGTATTATTCAGACAGAAAGACTTCTTTATTCGAGAATAAATCAAGTTAATTGGGATGATTTTGAGTCGCATTTTGAATTTATTCATGAAGGTTTTTTTAAAAAATTAAGGCAGTCTTTTAGTAATTTAACGCCAAATGAGTTGCGTCTTTGTGCATTTGTTCGGTTAAATATGTGTAATAAAGAAATTGCGCAGATTATCTTCACTACATCCGATTCAGTAAATACTGCTCGTAAAAGACTTAAGAAAAAGTTTGGTTTGTTACCTTCTCAAGGGCTTCAATCTTTTATACGTAATTTATAGCAGCTTACTTTATAAATTATAGGTTTTTACTGTTTTGTTAATTATAAATGAAGCGACTGAAAGTAATACATTCATTGTTGTTTTGGTCTTGACGTATACTACCTTGTCTAAAATATAGGAATATTAATTCGTCGGTTTTATATATTGCTTTGTTCGCATTGATTTTTACATTTAACTTTTTGGTTTGTTTTACTATAATAACTTTGGGTAGAGTTATGCATTTTATTTTACCATTAGTGTCTACTTAAAATAATTAACTATTCTTTAAAATCATTATACAATAAGATGTAAATTTGAATAAATAATTGTGTTTTTGCAGAGATTATAAGTATTTTGCTTACTAAGGGATAATGAGAAACGGCTTTAAGCAACTAAAAGATAAAGAATCAGAACTTCTTTTACGTCTCCAAAATGGTGATGAGAAGGCTTTTGCGAGTTTGTTTTATAGTTACAAAGATAAGTTGTTTAGTTTTCTACTCGGTATTACAAAATCTGAGGCAGTAGCTAAAGATCTTGTACAAGATGTTTTTTTGAAAATTTGGCAAAACAGAGCTAATGCTTCAGAAATTGAAAATTTTAATGCATACATTTATTTTGTAGCTCAAAATCAGGAAATTGATCAATTTAGAAAATTTTCAAAAGAATTGTTTTCTAGTGTTGAATTTTTAAATTTAAAAGAAGATGTACTAACGCCCGATCCGGTTAATACATTAATCAACAAAGAAGTTAGAGAAAAAATAAATTAGGCTGTAAACCAATTACCTCCTCAACAAAAGAAAATATTTGTTCTACACAATGAAATATGGATTTAAGCATCACGAAATTGCAGAGCAATTAAATCTATCGGTATCTACCACTCAGAATCATATGCGTGAAGCTTTATGAAGTCTTCGTGCTTATTTAACGCACGCTAATCTTATTATTTCCTTCCTCATTTTTATTTCAAGTTTTTCTTTTCAGTTTTAAGAAAATTCGCTTCTCATGAATATCAAAATAACTCCGATGATTTGGTAATTGGAGCTATTTGTTGTGTCGTTTCTTGTTTTCTATGTCATTTTACTCAGAATAATACATTATTAACAAAAATAATCAATATTGACTAGGTGCTTTTCTTTGTCTATACGTCTTGCAGATAATTAAGGCATATTAATTTCCATTTGAATAAAAATCAAACAATTTTACTAATACTTAATTAACCTATGAATAACCAAATGAAAACGGATAGAATTCAATATCTATTAGAAAATTATCTTTCTCAGAATTGCAGTCTCGATGAGAAGAAAGAACTTAACATGCTAATTAATTTATTGGAAGTTGAAGATTTAAAAGCAGAGTTACGAGCACTATGTAATAATTACAGAACAGAAATGATATTATCTGATAAAGATTCACAAGATATATTGAAGAATATCCTATCTGAAAAGAAAAATCAGCATCGGACACTTCGAAAGAAAACTACCTGGTCGGTTTATCTTCGTACTATTTCCGTAGCAGCTTCATTGTTACTATTAGTCTCGGTTGGGATATATATATAAGTAAAGGAATTACTTTAAATGGCTCGGGACCAGTAGTTGCCAAAGCTATTATCGTTTCACCCAATCAGGCTACTTCATATATTCGAAATCTGACTTTGCCTGATGGAACAACCGTTATTCTGCATACCAAATTAGCAAACTTACTGGATTTTATATATCACAATACTATCCGGATGAAATTAGGAAAGTTGTGTATTATGATAAAGAAACGAATAGAACTTTCGTTTACCTAACTAATAATATGGAACTAACTTCGGAGCAAATAGCTTTGCTTTATAAGAATCGCTGGCAAGTAGAATTGTTCTTCAAATGGATTAAACAGCACTTGAAGATTAAGACCTTTTGGGGTACTTCTGAAAATGCTGTTAGAATACAAATATATTGTGCTGTCATATCATATTGCTTAGTTGCAATCATTGAAAGAGACCTTATGATTAACCGCTCAACATATGAAGTGTTACAAATATTTGGAATATCTCTATTGGATAAATCGCCAATTTGAGAACTCTTTTTTAATGCAGATAAAAATGATGTCAAAGAAATTTTGTCAGAACAACTGACTCTTAATTTATTTTAGTGGACACTAATGATATTAGATAATCTTTAATGTGATATATTGTTGTATGGGTAAATCTAGTGATGTCTCAGCTGTTGATTTTCGAGAATTTAACAATAAATATGTTACGTTTAGAAATTCATTGATCAATCTATTTCGTTTATTTTCTTTGATTGCATATGTACATGTAATATATTTTTGTTGTGAAGATCATTTTTACTTTATAGCGTTAATTCCTACTCTATCTGTTACGATTTTGATGGTTTTAGACTGGCTGATATTAAACGGTAAGTCGTTGTCGCAACTATTTACTACTTTATCATTTTATTTGGCGATAGTCAATTTGATGTCTATAGTTTGCTACTTATTTTTTGTTGATCCATCGGTCTCAGTTCTTATCTTTCTTCAAACTTTATACAAATTTTGGTTGCCAATGATGTTGTTGGTTGCTTTTACATCTAAGTTGCGCCATGTACTTATTGTGGGGTTTATCGCTGTTTGTTGGATGTTATTTTTTACTTTTTTTTCAAACCACCAAATTCATTATACATGGGTCCTTTTTGATTGTTTAGTATTTGTCCTTATAACAGCGGTTTTTGGGGGTTTCAATGTGTTATGTGATCAACTAAATGAGTTTTTGAAGACGAAAGATAATTCTCAAGTTGTGTGTCCGCAAAAATTGGAGAAATTTAAGGAAAACGTTTTTAATATGACGATACATGATTTAAAAATTCCTATTAATAGAGTTTTGAATGCAAGTAAGTTGGAGGTGATACCCCATAAGGAAATAATAGATTCAAGTAAACTTATTCTACTAACTCTTCAAAACATACTGGATGTTTCCAAAGCAGAAGAGTCGAAATTAGTGTTGAAATTATCTAATCTGATGATAGGTGAACTTATTGAAAATGCAAAAGAGCATGTTGACTATTTATTATCTGAAAAGAAGGTGTCGCTAATTATAAATAATGGATGTAAAGATGTTGTTATGCTTGATGAAAATTTAATTGAGCGTATTCTGGTTAATTTATTGAGTAACGCAATTAGATATTCTAAAATGAATAGCACTATAGAGATTCGGATTACATCCCAATATGACTTTGTGAGAACGGAAGTTATTGATACTGGAGAAGGAATATCATCAGAAAAGATAGACTATGTGTTTGAGAAGTATTATCACGGACACACACCAAATTCAAGAATGAATCATTCCACAGGTTTGGGTTTGACGTTTTGTAAAATGGTGGTAGAGGCACATGGAGGCACAATTGGGGCTAAATCAGAATTGAATCAAGGTTTCACTGTTTGGTTTGAACTTCCGGTAGCAGTTGAAAATGAAATGATTTGCGAAACGGTTGTTCAATATTCTCCTTCAAGATATTTCAGTAATGATAATGAAGATGAGTTAATCTTGCAGTGTAAGAAAGAAATTGCCGACTTGTCTATTTATCAAACCGGCGAAATTCTCAGTATCTTTAACTCACAGCTTGATAACTCACCTGATTTCGCTTATTGGAAAGACGAAGTCGTTCATTCATCTGTCTCAGGAAATGTTGATTACTTCAATCAATTAAAAGGGTTGTGTTGTTGATAGTCCGATAATAGCTTATTCTTGTGCTTGTTCAACGGAATGATAATTCTATGTGTACAAGCTTTCTTTATTATACACTAATCGTAACATTTCTACTTGTGAATATGGTAAAGTCGTATTTTCATCTGTCTTGTAAATCATTTTTAGATATACTTCTATTACAGGTTTGATTTTTTTCAGCAAGGTGTTTGTATATTTAGAGAGTTTCTCCTGTTCGATGCCTTTTTATGTAATACTATAATACGATATTATTTCATTCCAATTATTTTGTACTTATATCGCTACAATATTTCCTTCTTCTTCTTCTTCTTCTTCTTCTGGACAATTCTGCTCACTTATGTAGCATTTAGTAGATCATGAAATTCATAGTTCTGCAAGATGATTTCATCGATGCTTGTGACGTATCATATGATCTAGTGCTGTGTTCGTACTTCTGTTTTTTTATTATCTATTTTGCCCTTTTGTGAGTTGTAAATATTTTAGGTATGTGTATTTTAATATTTATATTTGTGCTTTATGTCGTATCGTTTAGTCATAAAACTTTTTATTGTAGGTTTTTATATATTTTTTGATTGATTTTTCAAGTACAATATTAATAGTATTGTACTTGAAAAATATTTTCAAATATGTACCCTTGATGTACCCTTAGAATTTGTGAGAATGTTATTTCAGACACTTATCTTTGTGTATAAAAGTGAATGAATTTTAAATTGTAATCGTAGAATCTTCTCCGAACTTACAGTTTTGAATATTAAAAATCAATTTTGTGGCACAAATTTCAGATCTAAAATCAAATTTACTACAACCCGATGACTTGTCTCAGTTGAATATAAAGAATGAACTTCTATTCGTATTTAAGTTGTTTGTTCTGGGTCCAATTTTAGTGAGCGGATACATATTATATGTGATAGTGATTATAGTGGTCGAATTTGTAGTGTTTATGTGTAATCTTGTAAAGGTAAAATTACTAATGAGACTAGTTGAAAATTGAAACACAGTATAAATACCATTTTATTTTTGTTTAGCTAGTTTAATATGTAAATGTTTCCACGATACATTTTTTTATTGTGTATCCACATATAGAAGGTTAGGTATAGACCAATTCAAATAAATTCAAAAGATAAAACACAATATATTATGAAAATTAATCAAATCCCTTTATTGCTTTTATTTTTCGTGTGTACATTGTCTGTGCATGCACAAAATAAAGTAGGTGATAACCCCAGCGTAATACAACCCGGGTCTTTGCTAGAGTTAGAGAGCTTGACAAAAGGGCTTCGTTTGCCTCGCATTCCTCTTAATGATGTTAACTTGTGGACTTTGGATGGAGTAGGAGTGAGTGGTATGATGATTTATAACGAATTGGGTACAGAGCCAAAAGGTCTTTACTATTGGAGTACCGATTCTAATAAATGGGTTCAGGTAGTTAACAAAGATGAGTTGCCAGCTTTAATTGCTGCATACAATGCTGCAAATACTACAGTCACTAATAAGAGTACTGGAAATACACTGGTAACAACAGTGAATGGAGTAGTAGCCGCTCCGACACCTATTGTAAACACGAATACGCTAACAGGCGCAGCGAATAAGATAACCAGTACAGTGAATGGGAAAGTAGCTGATCTGGCTTTTAATTCGGGGACTGTACTAAATACGATTGGTTTTGCCGCCGATGGTAAAATTGTTATGCAAGATTCAAGGAACTTAACCTTAGAGCATTCAATTACAAATGATAACAATAATAAGATTGTTTCTACAATAAACGGTAACGAACAAAAGACCCCAATTATCAGTGGAAACACATTGATTGCTGCGAGCAGTAGTATAACATCTATTGTGAATGGAGTGCTTTCGAATTCACTGACTCCTCAGGATGGTACGCTGGATAAAATTATTGGGTTTACTACTGATGGACAACTACAAAAGCAGTCGGTTGCCCTAATACCGATAACAAATACGCTAGAGGGAAGCAGTTCTACATTTACCAGTGTGGTAAACGGTGTGAGAGCACCTCTAAGTTTCAAGAATGTAATTCCGGATCAAATTATTGGCTTCGATGCAAATGGTGAAGCGACGAGATATTCGTCAAGCAACTCATTGTCACTTGCGGCCGGTCAATTATCATCTACGGTAAATGGTAAAATAAGTAATGCTGTGGCAGTTTTATCAAGTGCTGATAATGGATTGAAATTTTTGAGTGGAAATGTCAAATTAGGTGGCAGCTTATCAGAACCGACAATTATAAATACCGCCAGTAATACGTTGACAATACAGGGAGCTGATAATTTAAAGTTGTTAGGTCTTGCCACCACCGGAATAAACGACAATGTGGTAGTTTATGATCCTATTGTAGGAAATTTAAAATTATTTGCCACAAACAATAAATTAACAATCACATCTGATGGAAAATTGACATCTACGGTGAATGATAAGCCAAGTACTGTACAAGTTTTAACTAATGGAAGTAATGGTTTAAGCACAACGATTGGTGGGGTTAAACTGGGTGGCAGCTTATTGGAGCAGACAACTATAGATGCAACTAATTTTCCATTAACAATATTAGGTTCTGCTGGTTTTAAATTGCCAGATCTTTCTGTAGGTGCTGCATCTGACAAAGTGGTTGTTACCGATGCTAATGGAATTTTAAAAGCAATTGTTCCAACGAATCAATTATCTTCAAGTGATAATCAACTAAGAAGTACTGTAAATGGGAAAGAGTCTCAGACAGTTAATATTGTAAATTCTATTGGAATCTCAGGAAAGGATAATTCATTAGTTGCTACTGTAAATACTGCTACTGCTACGTATCCAGTTACATCTGGTGATATAAAAAATGTCGTTGGTTTTGATATTGACGGAAAATTAGTGAAGACCGAATATACAGTAATGCCGGTTGAAAATAATCTAGAAAGTGCAGCCAATAGCCTTACAAGCACAGTTAACGGAAAAGCTAAATCTGCTACAATCATCAATGGTAATGTTATTACTATTGATAAAGGTCAAATTAAAACATACGTAAATGGTGTTCAATCCACCAATTATATAAAAGTGTTGGAACAGCCCGGAAGTGGATTAAGTCAAATTGATGGAATTGTGTCACTGGGAGGTGTTTTGTCAAAACCTGCAACGATAACAACTGATGCCACTACTAATACTCTTAGTATAGGAGGTTTAGCTCCTATTTCGGGATTATATGACGTAATGCAGGTTTCCGCTGATGGTAAATTAGGAAAACAAACTCTGAGTAACTTGTTGGATTTTAAAATAAAACCGAGTACAACTTATGATAATGTAGTGGATTTTTCAGTGGGTGGTACCATACAAACATTTAACCCTGTACGTAGCGTAATTACCACAATTAATGCTGGTCAATTGACGACAACTGTGAATGGAGTGATTTCTGATCCTGTTAGTATTAAAGCGGCAACAACTAATCTGATTGAAGCGGGTTTAGGTAAAATAAAAACAACAGTGAACGGTCAGCCATCAGAAGTGACTCTGACCAATTCGTTGACATCTTCAGGGAATATCTTATCCTCATCAATTGCTGGAGGCACTGCTGTTACAACTAATGTTATTAATACTTCGCAGACTGATAATAAAACAGTAAATCAGATATTTACTACTATAAATGGAATTCCATCAACTACTAGTGCTACAATAATTTCCAGCAATAATTTGGGTGCAAATGCTGGCAGTTTAGTGTCGACTATAAACGGAGTATTAGCAGCTTTTCCCGTTAATAATGGTTTGACGATTGACGGTACCGCTATTAAATTAGGTGGCCTTTTAACTGGTCCCACTGCACTTGGCACTAACGCCACCAATACCTTATCAATTACAGGGCTTGGAGCTGGTGCAACAACCGACAAACTTATAGTAGCTGATGCTTCAGGTGTATTGAAAACTATAATTGCTTCTTCCACTAATACGTTAGGCGCTATTGTAGCTCGTGATGCTAACGGTGATTTTACAGCAAACAATATTACAGCAGTGGGTAACGTTGCCATAAATAGTGGTAATCTGACTAGTACAGCCACTACTACTAATGTGTTTAATACCTCTACAACTTTGAATTTGGGTGCTGCTAGTGGAACAACTACAGTAAATAATAATCTAGCTGTTACCGGTGTAACGACTTTAAATGGTGATGTAACAGTAGCTCCGAATAAGAATTTTTCTCAATCGGGTAGTGGAACATTCACTACCGGTACCGGTGCTGTTACTCTTAAAGGTGCAACTACTATAGAAGGCACCACTACATTAAATACGTTGACGACTGCTTCAGCTGCCGAAAATGTGGTGACTGTGGGAGTTGGAGGTGTGTTGCACCAACGTGCACTCGATCTAGGTGTTACGCCAATACGTGTGGAAGCTGGTAGTTGTTCTATTGTCACAACAGATTATACTGTGGTACTGAAAGGTGCTACTGCCGATGCCAATTTTACATTACCTACTGCCGATGTTGCTGGTAGAACTTTTAGGATAATAAACCTATCGGGGCATAATATTATACTTTCACAAAATGTGAGAACAGCAGTTGATATTACTACTAACAAAATACTTTCAGGTAACGCTTTTGACGGTACTATACTTGGAAATAAAATGACTCTCCAGTGGGATGGTAGTGAATGGATACAAGTAGGAAATTAAGTATCTAACATGGAGATAGTAAATTCACTACGAGTAAAATTCGGTATATGGATTTAAAAAATGAGACGAGAACTTTGCGCTGAAGAGGGTAGGGGGTAGTTGGTGAATTATTGATAGTGATTTAAACCAACCACGTTTTGAACTGTAAAGTGCAAAGTGCTCGTACTATAAGTTATGGCAGCTATATAGGTAGTTATCCTGCCAACACTGTTACAAAAAAGTAACATATAGAAAACTTTAGTGGGAGCAGTGGTTTTCGGTGCTATAACTAAAGAGTAGAAGTAATAAAAATTGATTATATAAAATTGAAATTATAAATAGACATACTACAATGAAAAGTATCAGTAAAGTATTAGCAATCTTATCACTGTTTGTTGCAGCTGCAACCACTGTCAGCGCACAGGCTGATGGTGCTGTTGGCATTGGAACCCGTATTCCCAATTCGTCATCTATACTTGATGTAGTTGCAACCGACAAAGGTGTACTCCTTCCGCGTGTTGCACTTTCAGGGTTAACTGATCAAACAACAGTTAGTTCTCCGGTAGAATCTATGATTGTATATAATACAGCCACAGTTACTGGAGCTACAGGAGTTGTGCCTGGATATTACTATTGGAGTGTTGGTAAGTGGCGCAGATTGATTGTAGACGCTGATGTTGCTAATGGTCTGACTGTGACTAATGGTAAAATCACTTTGGGTGGTAAATTAGATGCTAACACCGAGATAGATGTAGATGGGAAAACCTTATCAATAAAAGGTTTGGGAACTGGTGCGACCACCGATAATATTGTGGTGTCAGATGCTACTACCGGCACTTTGAAGAAAATAGCACAAACCAATGCAGTTTCCTTAACAGGGAATAGCCTGACAACTACGGTTAATGATAAACCTGCTACTGTCGACTTATCACCAGTGACTTTATCCGGTGATATAAGTGGTGCACTCAATGCAACTGCCATCGGTGATGATAAGGTAACTACTCTCAAAATCAAAGACGGTGCTGTGACCACTGCCAAACTACTTAACGATGCTGTAACTAGTGGCAAAATCAAAGACGGTGAGATTGTCAATGCCGATATCAATGCTAGTGCTGCTATTGAGGACAGTAAACTAGCTACCATTGCTACCTCCGGAAAAGTTTCTAACTCTGCCACGACTGCTACTGCTGCTAATACGGGGAGTTCTATTGTATCGCGTGATGTTAATGGTGATTTTAGTGCGGGAACGATTACTGCAGTTAATGATGTCGCCGTCAATGGTGGTGATTTGACAACTGATAAAACCACTGCTACCGTTTTTAATAGTAATGCAACTACTGTAAATGTTGGTGGTGCTGCCACTGCTTTGAACCTTGGTGCTGCCACGGGAACTACTACTGTGAATAATAGTCTTTCTATTGCGGGTACTACTACACTTAACGGTGATGTGACTTTAGCTGCCAATAAGAACTTTACACAAAATGGAACAGGAACCTTTACTACCGGTACAGGTGCTGTTGCCCTAAAAGGTGCCACTACTATAGATGGTGCCACTACCTTGAATAGTAGCTTGTCCGTAACAGGTGCTACCGCTCTAAAAGATGATGCCACCTTGTCCGCCGGAAAAAAAATGACATTTACAGGTGCTACTTCGGGTACTGTGGGCTTGATTGCTCCTACAACAGTAACTGACTATACTCTTACTTTACCAAGTGCCTCAGCCGCTCTTTCGGGTCAGGTTTTGACCTCAAGCGATGCTTTGGGTAATTTGACCTGGTCTTCTATCGCTCCGGTAGAAGTTGGTACTACGGCTAATAACACCCTTCGTTGGGATGGTAGTAAATGGGCAGAATCAACAGCTTTGACCAATGACGGTACTGATATCGCTGCTAGTGGTAAGATCACTGCTACTGGTAATGTTGCCGTCAATGGTGGTGATTTGACAACTGATAAAACCACTGCTACCGTTTTTAATAGTAATGCAACTACTGTAAATGTTGGTGGTGCTGCCACTGCTTTGAACCTTGGTGCTGCCACGGGAACTACTA
>Ga0302288_1001686_pt1 | contig 13880 bp, 15 predicted proteins | sample III_Fen_N1_1_FD_194549 | JGI IMG/M metagenome (GOLD analysis project Ga0302288, IMG submission 194549) | Peat permafrost microbial communities from Stordalen Mire near Abisko, Sweden - III_Fen_N1_1 | ecosystem: Environmental > Terrestrial > Soil > Wetlands > Permafrost | place: Sweden: Abisko...
TTAATTTTACCTCTACGAGGGAGAAGGTGTTTGGGGCAAGATTTTACTACAATACTAATCTCCTAAGGAAAATATTCCGCGTAGCTGATAAAGCATTGTAGATCAAATGTGAACAAATTAAAAGAATCATGAAGAGCTTTTCTGGCAAAATTAGTATTGGCAGTTGGCGAACCAATTATCTCTGAATCTGACATTTTAACTCGAAATCAACCCGAAAATAAAATATCATTTCAATTCCTTCCGGTAGCAAATGCTATCTTCCATTCCGATGTATTGTCCGTAGTTTTGGGTCAATGAATAGCCGGCCCGAGTATATAGCCGAATCGCTTCAACCTGCCGCAGTCCGGTTTCGAGTACTGCATTGCAATAACCTTCATCAATAGCCCATTGTTCCAACTTCTGAAGTAGTTGGGCTGCCAGTTGTTTGCCCCGCATTTCGGGCAAAACAAACATCCGTTTTATTTCAATAGTTTCATTGTCAAACCGCTTGAAACAACCGCAACCAACGGGTTTTCCATCCACATAAACCAGTATTACATGATTGATATGGTCAATCTGGTTATACCGACGGTACTGTAATTGTGCCTCGCCGTTGCGAAGGTACAAATCATCGTCCAACGCATTGACCAACTGTCTGAAATCGGCATGGTCATTGGTTGTACGAATAAATTCGATGGATTGCATTGAGTTCATGAGTCTGAAGATTACGGATTAATCTCGTCTCGTTTGTAAATTCAGGGCACAGTTTAACTCTCTTCTTCCTCTTTCAGTAGTATTTCCTCTATAACACGTGGATAATGCTGGTATTCAAGTTCGTGAATCCTAGAGGCAAGTGTTTCGGGAGTATCGCCTGGAAGTATTGGACAAGTAGCCTGAAAAATTATTTTTCCTTTATCGAAATCCTGATTTACCTGATGGATAGTTATACCTGATTCTTTGTCTTTCGAAGCCAAAACAGCCTGGTGCACATTCATTCCATACATTCCTTTGCCGCCATATTTAGGTAGCAAAGCAGGATGAATGTTAACAACCATGAACAATTCCGTCAGGTTTCGAGGAACGAGCCACAAAAATCCGGCAAGTACAATCATATCAATCCGGTGATCGTACAATCGGTCCAGAATCTCATTCGACCGGTAAAATTCATCACTATCGAAAGTAATTGTCTCAATTCCCAGTTTCTCGGCCCTGATTAATGCATAGGCATTTTCGTTATTCGACCAAAGTGAATCAACAACTACTTCTTTGCTGGTTAAAAAATACTCAATTATCTTTTGGGCGTTAGTTCCTGAACCAGAGGCAAAAATCGCAATTCGTTTCATTTTGAGTTCTATTTAAAGATTTATGATTAATGGAATTTTGGAATAAAAGGTTCAAATATAGACCAGACGAGGGTCCCATTCAACCTTTATTCATCCATTTAATTCATTTTTTGTTTGAAATATCAGGGGTAAATTTATTACTTTGCATCGAATTTTTTGAAACAATTTTAATATTAACCAAAAATTAGATGTTATGTCTGACGTTGCAGCAAAAGTAAAAGCAATTATTGTTGATAAATTAGGTGTTGATGAAAGCGAAGTTACTAACGAAGCATCATTCACCAATGACCTTGGTGCTGATTCACTTGACACAGTTGAATTGATTATGGAATTCGAAAAAGAATTTGATTTGGCTATTCCAGATGACCAGGCCGAAAAAATCTCGACTGTTGGCGAAGCTATCAAGCACATTGAAGAAAATTTGAAATAATAATTACAAAACAAAATTTATGGAATTTAAACGGGTAGTTGTTACCGGACTTGGAACTGTAAACCCGCTTGGTAATTCTGTTGAGGAATTCTGGGAAGGCTTAAAAAAAGGGAAAAGCGGCGCAGGCCCCATTACCCATTTTGATGCCTCAACACACAAAACAACTTTTGCTTGCGAGCTGAAGAATTTCGATCCTTCGATCTATGTAGAGAAAAAAGAAATCAGGAAACATGACCCTTTTACCTTGTATGCCTATGCCTCAGCGGCACAGGCACTGGAAGATTCAGGTCTTGATCTTGAAAAACTCAACAAGGACAGGGCAGGAATTGTGTGGGGTGCTGGTATCGGAGGTTTACAAACCTTCTTTGAAGAAACATTGAATTACAAAAACGAGATGCCTCGTTATTCACCTTTCTTCATTCCAAAAATGATTGCCAACATTGCAGGAGGACTTCTTTCGATCCGATATGGTTTCAGAGGCCCTAATTTCACCACAGTATCAGCTTGTGCTTCTTCCTCCCATGCCCTCATCGAAGCAATGAATTACATTCGTCTTGGAAAAGTTGATGTATTTATTTCCGGTGGTTCAGAAGCAGCGATTAACCCTGCGGGAGTAGCTGGATTTAATTCCATGCGTGCCCTCTCTACCCGAAACGATGATCCACAGACGGCTTCACGTCCTTTTGATCTCGACCGCGACGGTTTCGTTATGGGAGAAGGTTCTGCTTCACTAATTCTGGAAGAATATGAGCATGCAGTTAAAAGAGGCGCTAGAATTTATGCTGAAATGGTTGGCGGAGGCATGTCAGCCGATGCATACCACATGACCGCTCCGGATCCTGAAGCAGGAGGAGCAACCTTAGTCATGAAATGGGCTCTGGAAGATGCAGGTTTGAATCCGGAAGACATCGATTACATCAATGTCCATGGCACTTCAACCGGACTTGGAGATATTGCCGAACCAAAAGCAATCAAGAAATGTTTTGGCGAACATGCTTACAACCTAAGCATCAGTTCAACCAAATCAATGACAGGTCACTTATTGGGAGCTGCCGGTGCAGTAGAAGCAGTGGCATCCATTCTGGCAATAAGAGATGGCATCATACCGCCGACAATCAATCACTTTACCGACGATCCTGAAATTGATCCAAAACTGGACTTCACTTTCAATTTCGCTAAAGAACGCAAAATCAAAACTGTTTTAAGTAATACTTTTGGTTTTGGTGGGCACAACGCTTCTGTTATTTTCAAGAAAATTTAATAAAAGTGATACGAACCATCGTTCAAAGAATAAAACTCTTTTCTTCTTCTAGAAAAGAGTTTTATTTATTTTTGAGAGCCTTGCTGGGTTTCTATCCAACAAATTTGCGCCTTTACGATATTGCAGTGGTTCACAAGTCAGCTTCGAAGATTGACTCGCAGGGCAATTACGTTAACAATGAACGACTTGAATATTTGGGTGATGCCATTTTGGGCGCTGCCATCGCCGATTTTCTATACAATCGTTTTCCAAATCAGGATGAAGGTTACCTTACCCAAATGCGGTCGAAGCTGGTCAACCGCAGTTTCCTGACACAGCTTACAAACCAGATCGGATTGAATCATTACATTCAGTCTAACACTACTTCCACCATCGAGTCAAGCCATATTTACGGCGACACGCTTGAAGCTCTTATCGGGGCAATTTATCTGGACAGAGGATATCCGGAAGCAAAAAAATTCATCACCCGCAAATTACTGAACAACTACGTTAATCTGGATGAAGTACAGAATACAAATACAAATTACAAAAGCCAGTTGATTGAATGGTCGCAGAAAAACAAAAAAGCGGTCGCGTTTGATACCACCGATGAAAGTAAAAACGATGGCAAACAACCATGGTTTATCGCTACAATAGAAGTCGACAACGAACTTTTGGGCAAAGGTTCAGGCACATCCAAGAAAGAGGCACAGCAAAATGCTTCAAAAGTGGCAATCGAAAAAATCAAAACACTTTCGCCCGATACAATTTCTTCCGAATAAAGCTTATAGCATTTTGTTAACATTCTTCTTCCTGATCATAAACAACAATCTTTTCGAAAAAGATCACCTGTGTTAAATATTGTTAAGTGTTTATTACCAGCATTTTTAAACTTATCTTTGCAGTATGAGCAAAAGGGTAATTTTAATATTGATCGTTTTAATGGTTTTGGTTATTACCAGTTTAATATTTGTTCAAGCCATTTCGATTAAAAATGCACTCGAAATTAAAGAGGAACAATTTAACATTGCTGCAAAAAGTGCATTGATTGCTGTATCCAACCGGCTCGAAATGGAAGAATCGTCCATGTTGGCAGAATATGATAAAAAAAACTCGTCTCAGCGCAACAGTGGCATATTCCCCGGAAACAGCCAACGTTCTATTTCCAGCGCTATTACGAAATTCTCTTTTCATTCGCCGCAGGCATCCGGCAGCATATACACCCAAGAACTTTCAGTTGACTATGGCGGGCCAAAGTCGGAAGGGCAGAATGAACGGGGAAGACCCGGTGATTCCCCAAATGCATTCGACGTAATACATGAATATGACGGCCTGTTGCGGCAACAATATGAAGACCGGCTTAACCAACGTGCCCGCCTGCTCGAACTTACTCAAATTGCCTTTATACGATCCGCTCTTCCGATTGAAGACCGAATTGATGTAAATACTCTCGGACCAGCAATCAAGTCGGAATTAAAAAGACAAGGCATTAATCTTGATTTCAGATATGCTGTAAAAACTTTTCCGCAAGGAAAAGAACGAACAATTTATGGAGATAAAAACTACAGTTCGGATCAACAGAACGACTATAAAACGCTCTTGTTTCCAAACGACGACAATCCAAAACCAAATTGGCTTTATTTATACTTCCCGAACCGGGATACCTTTCTACTAAAATCAACCGGGTTCCTGGTCATTCCGATTTTTGTTCTGACAGCTATGTTGATCGGAATATTCGTTTTCACGATTCTAATCATCCTGAAACAGAAAAAGCTCTCGGACATCAAAAACGATTTCATCAACAACATGACCCACGAGCTGAAAACACCTATCTCAACCATTTCGCTTGCAAGCCAGATGTTGCGCGACAATACAGTCTCAAACACCCCCAAGACCATTGAACACATCTCCGGAATTATTTTTCAGGAAAGTAAACGGTTGACTACTCAGGTTGAAAAAGTACTCCAAATGGCTGTTTTCAATGAAGGTAAACTGAAGTTGAAATTTAAAGAGGTAAATATTAATGCTTTAATCACTTCGGTTGTTTTAAATTTCGAGCTTCGGGTAAAGGCAAAAAATGGCGAGCTAACCTCCGAGTTAAAAGCTGATCCGGCAATCATTAAAGGAGATGAAGTTCATATTACAAATGTTTTATTTAACTTGCTCGATAATGCGGTGAAATACAGCAAGGACGAACCAAAGATTATCATTTCGACCGAGCTGAAAGATGATTATCTGGCTATTTCGGTGATTGACCATGGAATTGGGATACAGAAAGAATATGTTGGCCAGATTTTTGAGCGCTTTTACAGGGTTCCAACCGGCAACATACACAATGTAAAAGGCTTCGGACTTGGATTGAGCTACGTAAAGAAAATTATTGATGCCCACAAGGGTAAAATAAAAGTGGATAGCGTTGTAAATAAAGGAACTAAATTCATGATTTATTTTCCGATTAACATAGAAGAATATGGAAAAAAAAGTAAAATTGCTATTGGCCGAGGATGATGAAAACCTTGGATTGTTGCTAAAAGAATACCTGGTTGCAAAAGGATATGAAACCGATTTATATCCCGATGGAGAAGTAGCGTATAAGGGATTCACAAAAAACCAACCTTATAGTCTCTGTATTCTGGATATTATGATGCCAAAAAAAGATGGAATTACGTTGGCAAAAGAAATCCGAATGTTAAACATGGATGTCCCGATCATTTTTCTGACGGCCAAGAACATGAAGGAAGATGTGCTGGAAGGCTTTAAAATAGGAGCCGACGATTACATCACCAAACCTTTTAGTATGGAAGAGCTTATCTTCCGGATTGAGGCCATCATGCGCCGGGTGAGCCAGGACAACAATTCGCACGAAGATGCCATCTATAAATTGGGTATCTACACGTTTGATTCGCGCAAACAAATTCTTTCGGGAGGCGAAGAAGAAGTGAAGCTAACGACTAAAGAAGCCGAATTGCTGCGACTGCTCTGCAACAATGCCAACAAGGTTTTGGAACGTAACTTTGCCCTGAAAACCATCTGGATCGACGATAATTACTTCAATGCCCGAAGCATGGATGTTTACATTACCAAACTCAGGAAACACTTAAAAGATGATCCGAAGGTTGAAATCATTAACGTTCACGGCAAAGGTTACAAGCTGATTATGTAATTTACATCCAAAAACCTTAGATATGAAATCCTGCTGAATGGCGGGATTTTTTGTTTTTCATTCAAACCCTTGTCATCACCGCCCTGTTAAGGATTTCACCGTCCTGTTGGTTTTTTTGCTGTCCTGTTAAAAATTTCGGCGCCCTGTTAGGTTTTTTCAGCGCCCTGTTAAGTTTCTGACCGTCCTGTTAAGTTTTTAGCCGTCCTGTTAAAGGTTGCCCTGTCCTGTTAGGGGTTTCAGCGCCCTGTTGAACCGAATGGTTAAAATTACGACAGGGCATTTACCTTGCTGAAAGGCCACTGAAACAATCCAGCGAGTTGATTCTTTACAAAAAAAACGGGGTTCCCTGTTACCAGAAAACCCCATTCGTAAAATATTGTCAGAAAAAACAAATCAATCCAATTTCAGCACCGCAAGGAATGCATTCTGCGGAACTTCAACACTACCAATCTGTTTCATTCGTTTCTTCCCTTTTTTCTGTTTTTCGAGCAGTTTCCGTTTTCGGGTAATGTCGCCACCATAACATTTGGCCGTCACATCTTTTCGAACCGCCTTAACCGTTTCGCGCGAAATAATCTTGGCTCCAATAGCGGCCTGAATAGCGATGTCGAACTGTTGACGTGGAATCAGCTCTTTCAGCTTTTCACACATCCGCTTTCCGAAATTATAGGCATTGTTGAAGTGAATCAAAGTTGACAAGGCGTCCACCATTTCGCCATTCAGCAGAATATCAAGCCGAACCAGTTTGGCCGGACGAAAATCGAGCATGTGGTAATCGAACGAAGCATATCCTTTCGAAATGCTCTTCAGTTTATCGTAAAAGTCGAATACAATTTCGCCCAGCGGAAGATCGAACATCATCTCGACACGATCGGTTGTCAGGTAATCCTGTTTCAGCAGTGTCCCCCGTTTATCCAGGCACAGCGTCATGATCGGGCCAATGTATTCAACCGCAGTGATAATATTAGCGCGGATAAACGGCTCGTCAATATCGTCGATGGTAGTGGTAGCAGGCAATCCGGAAGGATTATACACGTTCACGGTTACTCCTTTGGTGGTGTGTACATGGTATAAAACGTTGGGGACGGTTGTAATCACGTTCATGTCGTATTCGCGGTCGAGTCGCTCCTGAACGATTTCCATGTGCAGCAGTCCGAGGAATCCGCAACGGAACCCGAAGCCCAGTGCGGCCGACGATTCAGGCTCATAAGTGAGCGAAGCATCGTTCAACTGCAACTTTTCCATGGCCGAACGAAGATCTTCGTAATCTTCGGAATCGATGGGATAAACTCCGGCAAAAACCATGGGCTTTACTTCTTCAAAACCATCGATGGCCTTTTCGCAGGGCGCTTTTGAATGCGTCACCGTATCACCCACTTTGACTTCACGCGCCGTTTTAATGCTGCAAATAATGTATCCAACGCTTCCGGCCCTCAGTTCCGGACGTTCAAACAGGCCAAGTTTCAGCGCTCCTACCTCGTCAACCACATATTCTTTCGAAGCATTCACAAATTTAACCTGATCGCCTTTCCGAATGATCCCGTTTTCGACTTTCAAATAAGCGATCACTCCCCTGAATGTATTGAAAACCGAATCAAAAATCAAAGCCTGAAGCGGGGCATCATCCACCCCTCTTGGCTCAGGAATATTGTTGACGATTCGTTCCAGTATTTCTTCAATTCCCAGGCCTGTTTTTCCGCTGGCACGAATGATGTCGGTGCGTTTACAGCCAATCAGTCCGATAATCTGATCCTCAACCATTTCTGGCATGGCATTATCTAAATCCATTTTATTCAGGATCGGGATAATCTCCAGGTCGTGCTCAATGGCCAGGTATAAATTTGAAATGGTTTGTGCCTGAATTCCCTGTGTGGAGTCGATGATGAGCAAAGCTCCTTCGCAAGCTGCGATTGACCGCGAAACTTCGTACGAGAAGTCAACATGTCCCGGTGTATCAATCAGGTTCAGAATATATTCCTGACCGTTCAGCGCGTATTGCATTTGGATGGCGTGGCTCTTGATGGTGATTCCACGTTCCTGTTCGAGGTCCATGCTGTCGAGAACCTGAGCCTTCATGGCCCGGCCGTCAACCGTCTTGGTATATTCTAGCAGCCTGTCGGCCAGTGTACTTTTCCCGTGATCGATATGCGCAATAATACAAAAATTACGTATGTTCTTCATTCCTAAACTTTCTAAAAAACCTTATTAATCAATTACTCTGGTCGCATTTTGCGCAAAGATACCTAATTTTAGTGAATGGCAATTACCACCGGACGAACCTCTCTGGTTTCGGTTCAGTAAAAATATGCAGCCGTTTTTAAATTCAGACTGATTATACCTACCTTTAGCACATTAAAAAAAGCATTTTGAATGAAGCGATTTTTGTATCTATTTTGTATACTGACAGTTGTATCTGCCTGCAAGGAAGTGTTTGAAACGCCTCCTCTGGCTTTACTTCAGGGCACACTCCTGAATTCTTCCACCAAAAAGACAATTACATCAAAAATTACGGTTCTTGGAATCGGAAGAGACAGCCTTTGGGAAAAAGAAACAAGCCTGAAAGAAATCTTGCTCCCTTTGTCGGTACACGACACAACCAACTATCTGATTTCGTTTGATTCGCAGATTGATACGATCACCTTTTTCCACGAAACAATCAAGAAATATGCTTCGATGGAAACCGGATTTTACTACCAATATAAATTGCGTTCAATTAAATATACACAACACCGGATTGATTCCATTCTAATTACTGACAGTCTGGTAACTGAAATATGGCATGAGAATATTAAGCTTTACATTCATCCTTTGTCTACTGGCGGCAATTAGCTACGGAAAACCAGAACAGAAAAAGAAACTAAAACCGAAGCGAACCGATAATTTCATCCGGATGAAAGGTATTCGTTTGGGAATGGATGCAACCCGCCCATTCCAGAGCCTTTGGACCAAAGGCGACCGCTATGGCTCTGAATTTTCGGGAGATCTGGAACTCTGGCCAAATCTGTTTCCGGTCTTCGAATCAGGGTACGATGTCATGAAAATAAAGACTAACTACGTCAATTACACCGGCAAAGGCAGCTATTCGCGTATCGGAATTGATTATAATTTTCTGGAAGCTGAAAATAGAAACGATAAAAACATCTTATTTGCCGGGTTCCGTTATGGATTTACTCTGGCCAAACAACAGGTTGATAATTATGAGATTGATTCCTATTGGGGGCCAACAATCGGCAAATATGGCAATCAGAATTACTTTGCCCATTGGGGCGAAATTCTGGTTGGTATCAAAGGAGAAATATTTCACAATTTCTTCATGGGCTGGACCATCCGGGGAAAAGCGAAGATTAACGTCAAAAATATGAACCTGCCACCCGCCTATTTTATTCCCGGCTATGGAAAAGCAAAGGGATTTAATCTCGATTTTACCTATTCGGTTTACTACAACATTCCCTGGGATTTCCGAAAATCTATTGGCGCGAAAAAAACAGTACCAATTGCTGTGAAGGGAAAGCCTCAACCCGCAAAAAAGCCAGAAATTAAGCCTGAAACTAAAAAGCAATCAAACTGAAGGATGCAAAAAAGGATGCAGTTGCCATCGGCAGTTTCAGAACAAGGAAAGGCATAAAACAAAAATGACCAGTAGAACCGGTCATTTTTGTTTATCTTATAATCTACGAGAGATTATTTTGCAGGTTTTGCAGGTGTTTCAGCAGGTTTCTCTGTTTTTGCTGACGAACAACAAGCTTTTTTGTCTTTCTTACAGTCTTTTGCTTTTGCACAACATTCCTTTTTGTCAGTTTTCTTTGTGTCATCCTTTGCCGAAGCGCTTACACTTGATGCAGTCAAACCCATCGTGAATGCTACTGCAAGAATCATTGCTAATTTTTTCATGTTTTTAATTTTTATCGTTAATTATTAAATTCTTTGGGAAAGCTAAAGATATTTTCAACAACTTCAAAATCTGTTAACAATCATTTAGAATAAACTCAACTAACTCATACATAAATTATTTATAACCCAGACGACACACCGTCTCCGGGCTAATTAACTCATTCAAATCATGATCGTTAACAGTTCCTGATTTTAAAATAGCATCCCGAATTGAAATCTGTTCCTCTTTAGCTTTCTTAACAATTTCACTGGCTTTTTCATAGCCAATCACCGGAATAAGCGCGGTGATCAGACCAGTTGAATTAAGTACATTTTTTCGGCATTGTTCTTCGTTCGCTTTCATACCCCGAATGCAATGTTTCTGAAACATGGAACATGCATTTGTCAGTAAATCAATACTGTCGAGCAGCGAATAAGCAATGAGAGGCAAAAACTGATTTAATTCAAGATTTCCACCGGAAGCCGCCTGTGCTATAATCAGGTCGTTTCCCATCACCACGATAGCCGCCTGCGCCGTAGCTTCAGGAATAACCGGGTTTACTTTCCCCGGCATGATCGACGAACCTGCTTGTTTTGACGGAAGTATTATTTCGGCTAATCCAGCATCGGGACCGCTGGCCATCAGTCTCAAATCGTTACTGATTTTGAGGAGCGAAACGGCACAAGCTTTCAACATCCCCGACACCTCAACATATACATCGGCATTCTGGGTATTGTCGATCAGATTTTCGGCCCGGGCCAGCCCGATTCCTGTATTTTCGCGCAATTTGTCAACCGCTCTAAAAATAAACTGTTGGGGCGCTCCCATGCCTGTTCCAATAGCTGTTCCTCCCAGATTAACCACCCTCAATCGTTCTTCACATTTCGAAAGCCGCCAGCGGTCGCGGTTAAAAGCCTCGGCATAAGTGCTCATTTCGCGGCCCAACGTAGTTAAAACGGCATCCTGCAATTGAGTCCTGCCAATTTTCACGACACGGGCAAATTCTTTTTCTTTCTCCTGAAAAGCTTCCTGAAGACTTAATACCGATTGTTCGAGCTTGCGGATCATCCGAATTGCTGCAACCTTGAAGGCTGTAGGATATGTATCGTTGGTCGATTGGTGCAGATTGACATCATCGGCGGGCGAAATAAACAAATAATTACCTTTTTCTTTCCCCGAAATTTCCAACGCCCTGTTTGCAATTACCTCATTCACATTCATGTTGGTCGAAGTTCCTGCCCCACCCTGCAAACTGTCAACAACAATGTAATCAGTTAAAAGACCTTCGGCCAACTCGGTACAAGCTTGTTCAATGGCATCCGCTTTTTGAGATTCAGCAAAATAGCCAAGCTGCCGGTTTGTCTGGAAACAAGCCAGTTTTACATCCCCAAAAGCCTTTGCCAACTCCAGGTGAACAGGCCTTCCTGAGAGCCGGAAGTTCTCCAAAGCCCTTGCCGTATGAATTCCCCACATCGAATCAGCATCGATTTGCATGCTTCCCAAAAGATCAGTTTCGGTACGAAATTCTTGCATAAATAAATGATTAACAATACATATCGTGACTACCCTTTTTAACCTTTTCGAGCAAAAGGAGTGCGCGATCGCGGGCAATGCCATGCATCGAACCGATCACATCTTCAATCAGGTCTTCGCCAATCAACCGGGTTTTGTACGATGCATAATCCATCAGGTATTCCATAAATGTTGAAATGGCGTTCGGATTGCAATGATTTTTGATATCACCAGGTTTAGCCATATCCATGAAATCCTGGCCGGTCCGTCCCAACCGGTAACATCCGGTACAAAACGAAGGAATATATCCCATTTCAGCTACATCGCGCACCACTTCGTCGAGCGGACGATGATCGCCCAGACAGAACTGACTGCCATCGTCTTCGTGCAACGAGTTGGTGTAACCGCCAGGATTGGTGCGGCTTCCGGCAGAAATCTGTGAAACGCCCAATGCAAATGTTTCGCGACGCATTTGGGCAGTTTCGCGGGTCGACATGATGATGCCAGTATATGGAACTGCCAGCCGAAGTATTGCTACAATTCTGCGAAAATCAAGATCAGCAACAGCAAATGGCGGGTGAGATGCAATTTTGGAACCGGTGGCCGGTTCGAGCCGCGGAACACTGATGGTGTGCGGACCAACGCCAAAAGCTCTTTCAAGTTCCCGGATGTGTTGCATCAGGGCAAGCAATTCAAAACGGTAGTTGAAAAGTCCGAAAAGAACGCCAATACCTACATCGTCGATGCCTGCTTCCATAGCCCGGTGAAGCGCCGTAACCCGGTAGTCGTAATCCGATTTTTTTCCGTCCAGGTGAACATTATGGTACGTTTCGTGATGGTAAGTCTCCTGAAAAAGTTGAAAAGTACCGATTTTGGCATTCTTTAAAAGTTTAAATTCCTCAACTTCCATTGGCGCTATGTTGACGTTCACACGGCGTATCTCTCCATGATCCACCTTGGTTTCATAAACCGAAGCAATCGAGTCGATAATATATTGGAACCCTTGTTTGGGATACGATTCACCGGCAACCAGTAAAAGGCGTTTATGACCTTGCCTGATCAGGATTTCGGTTTCCTGTTTGATTTCGTCCTGAGTCAGCGCCCTGCGTACAAGAGACTTGTTTTTTGCCCTGAATGAACAATAGGTACATTCGTTGGCGCACAGGTTCGAAATGTAAAGCGGGGCGAAAATGACCAGACGTTTCCCGTAAATGTTCTCCTTAACATGATTAGCTGTCTCGAAAAGTTCGAAAAGTTGCATGGGATCATTTATGTTTGTCAGGGCAGCAACCTCTTCAAGATCCAACCCTTTCATTTCCTTGGCTTTCGAAAGTATATGACTGACTTTCGCCGGATCGGGTTTTTGATTCTGTTCCAATATCCTGACAATTTCTTCTTCGTTAATAAACCTTGAATTGTATTGATTCATAGTGATCTGATTTGTTATTTTTTGAAAGTCCTGATTTAACACTGGCACCGTTGATTGATCCGAGTTTTCCGGTCAAAGTTCCAAGTTCATCAGTGGTTACATCAACAACAAGCGAAATGACACAAGTGTTCCCTTTAATTCGGGGTATTCCGGTCCGTGCAAGAATCAGATCAGCAAATTGCGATAGTATTTCATTTACCTGGCCGGAACTGGCTCCACGGTCATCGATAATAATACCAATAAATCCAAGTCGTTTTTCTGTTGTCATGTTATCGATTTTTATTCCAGAGGAGAAAACTGAGCCGAAGGGAAAATGACAAGGTGAAATTTTATTCCGAAGTTTCTAATGCCTATTATTCCCCTTGAAGTCAGCTAATTCGCCTTCCGTCAGGATGTTCTTAAACAAAGGTACAATTCCTTTCTCAAATAAAAATGTTTAAAGTCGACCATTTATGGATGATGTGAAAAATTATAATTTAAGCGACGGTAACTCCTGAATTAGTCTATTTGGCAAAGGCTGACAATGGACAATTAAAGGATAATGTAAAATTGGATACACGATTCTTCAAATTTCGTTTATCCACATTTGTGTGCTAGCAAAATAAATCTAATTTTGTGCATCACTCTCTAAAAAACCCCTAATATGACAGCTGAAAAAACTGTTGGTGAAAAGATTAAACAAATTCGTGAAATGAAAAAGGTCAGTCTCGAAGAACTGGCCGAACGGAGTGGAATGGAGTCCGCAATGATTCAGAAAATTGAACAGGAAAAAAATATTCCCTCCCTTGCTCCTCTGATTAAAGTTGCCCGTGCCCTTGGTGTACGCCTGGGTACCTTCCTCGACGACTGCGATTCTTTTGGTCCGGTGGTCGTCCGTTCAGGTGAATATCATAAAGGGGTCAGGTTTACTTCA
>Ga0302288_1001687_pt1 | contig 13876 bp, 11 predicted proteins | sample III_Fen_N1_1_FD_194549 | JGI IMG/M metagenome (GOLD analysis project Ga0302288, IMG submission 194549) | Peat permafrost microbial communities from Stordalen Mire near Abisko, Sweden - III_Fen_N1_1 | ecosystem: Environmental > Terrestrial > Soil > Wetlands > Permafrost | place: Sweden: Abisko...
GATAGAAAGATTGTGGATAAAAAAGAAAATACTTCTTTTTCTGACGAATTACTCCAAAAGAATTTCAAAAAGACACTAACTTTTAATGATCTATTTAAACCTGAATATATAAGTAGAATCGATATTTTCTATGAACGATTGCGAAATAACGGTTATATTGATAAAAACAATAATTGGATTATCAAGAGTAGTGCAAATGAACCGGCAAAGTTATTTTTTTATTTGAAAGATAGGAATGTAATTATTGCACCAAAATTTAATCCATCTATTAAATGCTTTTATAGTAAATTTGGTTGTGAACTTGTTGAGAGAAGTAATGGAAATCCAAGAGCAACCACAAGAAAAAATGCAACAAGTGCAGAATTTAGCTATAATCGATCTGAATTTGATAAGTTTCTCTTAACGTGGATTGTGGGAAGATAGAGTTCCACAATTTCCACAATTTCCACATATTTCCAATTGGAAAAAAAGGAAAACAAAATAGCTAAAACGGAGTAAATCTTTGCATAAACTTTTACAAATAGAAGATTATGCAAAACGGAATTATTTTATCAGGAATCACGTCTAACGAGCTCCAAGAGAACATTAGACTTATCGTAAGAAAGGAGTTCGAAGAAATCTTCGGAGAGCTCAAAGTATTTCCAGAAATGGAACCCACCCCAGAGTTTATCACTCGAAAAGAAACGTGCCGTATTTTAGGTGTTACTCTCCCAACTCTTAATGAGTGGACAAAGAATGGAGTTATACCAGCCCAACGTATAGGATCACGAATCAGGTACCTCCGCACTGACGTTTACGCTTCTCTAAAACAAGTTGAAATCAGAAAGTGTAATAGAGCATAGATGATGGTAAAGAAGTGTTTACCGGTGATTATTCTAAAATCTTTATATACATTTTGTGGAGAAGAGCTTGAATTATTTGTAGGAGGACATTCTCTATGAAATACTACCTACATGATTCAAATTCTTTCAATGATGAGAAAATCACCCAACTTTTTATGGAATTCGGTTATGAAGGCTTAGGATTATTTTATACTCTTCTCGAAAAAATTGCTTCACAAGAGAAACCAATTATAACAAGTGTATTGAAATCGCAATTGAGAGTTGGAAAAAAGCTCGAAAAATGTTGGAAGTTTATGGAAAGTATTGAACTAATTCATTCAATCGATGGTGAAACTTACAACTTACAATTGATGAAATTCAGTGAAAAGTATAGAATAAAAAAAGAAAAAACTTCAAAACGTGTTGCTAAATTCCGTGATAAACAAGAAGTTACAAATCATGTAACGTGTTACAATCACGACAGTAACGGTCATAAAGAAAATGAAAATGAAGAAAAAGGAAATGAAGTTATAAAACAACAATCTAAAATGTCGGATATGACTCATAATGAGAAATTTTTAATATCAATTTCAGAGGAATGGAGACTGGTTGTAACTAAATGGCTCGATTATAAAAAAGAGAAAAACCAACCTTACAAGGGTTTTACCTCGTTAACTACAATGTTTAAAAGATTAGTGTCATTTTCCAATAATGACCCAATCACAGGAGCAGAAATAATTGAAAATTCCATTTCAAACAACTATTCAGGCTTTTTTAAACCAACTATAAAATTAAACCATCAGCTGGAAACAGGTAAGACATTACAACCTAAGACAGATGATGCAAAACAAACTTTACTAAATAGATTAAAATGAGTAATCTAAAAATAATAATTGACAACTTGCAGCAATCCAGAGTTATAATTGAGCGCAAAGCAGAAGTACTTAGTTTTGGCAACCTAGATCTCTGTAAAAGAGTATTTTCAGATTTTTTTCAGAGATTAGATGAAACTTCAATAGGTTTTGAGTGGCTACCAGAATATAATGAGATAGTGGAATGGATGTCAAATACAAATGGCAAGGGACTATTACTTATGGGTGACTGTGGTCGTGGAAAAACAACTATTCTGCGCTCTATAATTCCAACTATATTTTACCTTAAATTTAATAAAGTTGTGAAATTTATTTCTGCGAATGATTTAAACCTCCCGGATTTACAACGTGGGATAAATACAATTGGTTGGTCTATATTTTCGACTAGTTGGTGTTTTAATATAGATGAGGTAGGTACAGAAAATGCTGAAACTAATTTTGGAGAAAAATATGAGCCATTTAATAAAATCATTGACAACGCTGAAAGTACAATAAAGTTGGTATTTCTAAGTACCAATTTGACTAAGGAGCAATTATTGCAAAGATATGGTGAACGTACCTATGATCGACTTATACGACTTTGCAGAGTTGTAGAGTTTAAAGGTCCGTCTTACAGAAAATAAATAACCAAAACATTGAATTTAAATTAACTACTAATAATATTTATAATGGAAAAGAATAAAAAAACGATAGAATTCAGAAATGAGAACTGTAGAACTTGGAGACTGAAAAATCAAGATAAAATCAGCAAAAACCAATCTGATTATTTGGTGCGAAAGAAGTTAGGTTGTAATGGCATTCAAAAAATAGATATTAAAAAGAAAAGAAATAGGTCAATGAGAGACCGCAGAAAACGCAAGTCGGCCTATTTAAATGAGAAGCAATCGTATGAACGTGTCTACATAAGATTTCTTATGATTGAAATTATATATTGGCGGTTAAAATAACATTGTCCATTCGGTGAAATTGAACAATCCCCAGAAATTCAAATTGGTGAGTTTGTCGAAAAGGAAGCCGTTCAATCTAGTGTGTAGAACTGTACCCCAGAAGTAAGAAATAACTTTTGGGGTATTTTTATGGAACAATCAAAAAGAAAGGATCTTAAGCATAGTCATTTAGTTAAAATGGGATTAATTGAACCCAAGTTCTCAACTGAGTAGGGTTCTTTGAAATGCACATAAAACTATATTTCAAATTCAAGCTAGCGCAATGGCAAAATATTAGCTTCCGACTTTATTATTAATTTGACAAATTAAAACTCGAAGGAATCTAAACTAACCATCTTTATTTGCTAAAAATAAGGAAATATAAACAGGAATGTGTAATTTTGAGGTTTCAACTTCTAAAATAGAGGATAAGTCAAAACGTTACACGAAAATTTTAAAGTAATTATAAGCACAATTTATGAACTCCTCCGAACAATAATTTCTCAACGATTTAGATAAAAAACTATGGACGGCATCAGATAACTTATGTTCGACGCTCTCAGCAGCGGAATACAAACAGGCCGTACTGGGACTAATCTTTTAAAATATATCAACGATACCTTTGAAGTGCACCGCAAAAATAGAAGCACAATTTATCTACTATTTATCAGCACCTTACATAGCATATTGTCAAACGCATTACCAATCACTTTGCTAATTACACGCAAAAAAAAATCTGAATTGTTTTTTGTAATTTTGTGGGATTATAAAAACAATGTATTCTCAAGCAAGGAAGAAAAGAAAAACTAAATAACAGCAATTAAGAAATAACGACATATAAAATGACAAGCACAGCGCAAAAAGCAGAATTAGAAGGTAAAATATGGAAGATAGCCAACGAAGTACGTGGCTCGGTAGATGGATGGGATTTTAAACAGTTTGTGCTGGGAACACTTTTCTATCGGTTTGTGAGCGAAAATTTCAGCCATTATATTGAAGGTGGAGATGATAGCATTAAATATGCCGAGTTATCTAATGATGTAATAACACCTGAAATAAAAGATGATGCCATTAAGACAAAAGGCTATTTTATATTGCCTAGCCATCTTTTTGTAAATGTAGCTAAAACTGCCAAGAGCAACCCTAATTTGAATACGGATTTAAAAGCCATTTTTGATGCTATCGAAAGTTCAGCGAATGGTTATCCATCGGAAAATGATATAAAAGGTTTGTTTGCCGACTTCGACACTACCAGTACACGACTGGGAAATACCGTTGAAGCTAAGAACAGCCGACTAGCGGCTGTTCTTAATGGAGTGGAAGAACTGAACTTTGGTAATTTCGAAGATAATCAGATTGACCTTTTTGGACATGCTTATGAATATTTGATTAATAATTATGCTGCCAATGCAGGAAAGTCAGGAGGTGAATTTTTTACACCACAATGTGTGTCTAAGCTGATTGCACAATTGGCAATGCACAAGCAAACTACCGTAAATAAAATTTATGACCCAGCTTGTGGCTCGGGTTCGTTGCTGTTACAAGCCAAAAAGCACTTTGACAGTCATATTATTGAAGAAGGCTTCTTTGGGCAGGAAATAAACCATACCACTTATAACCTGGCGCGTATGAACATGTTTCTGCACAATGTGAATTACGACAAGTTTAATATCGCCTTGGGGGATACGCTAACAAAACCGCACTTTGGCGACGATAAACCGTTCGATGCCATTGTATCGAACCCTCCGTACTCCATTAAATGGATAGGGAACGATGACCCAACGCTGATAAACGACGATCGCTACGCCCCTGCGGGAGTGCTGGCTCCAAAATCGAAAGCCGACTTTGCTTTTGTATTACATACCCTGAGTTATCTTTCGGGTAAAGGAAGAGCGGCTATAGTCTGTTTTCCGGGTCTGTTTTACCGGGGCGGTGCCGAACAGCAGATACGAAAATATCTGGTGGATAATAATTTTGTGGAAACCGTTATTTCCTTAGCACCCAACCTCTTTTATGGAACTTCCATAGCTGTAAATATCCTTGTGCTCTCCAAACATAAGCCGGATACAAAAACACAGTTTATAGATGTAAGCGGTGAAAATTTCTATAAAAAAGTAACCAACAACAATATGCTGACCGATGAGCATATTGAACAGATAATGCAACTATTCGATAGCAAAGCCGATGTACCCCATGTAGCCGTTACTATAGACAACAGCCAAATTGCAGTCAACGATTACAGTCTTTCTGTAAGCTCGTATGTAGAAGCAAAGGATAATCGTGAGATTGTTGATATTGCTAAGTTGAATGCCGAGATTACTGCTTCTGTAGAGAAGATAGACACGCTTCGTTTGGATATTTACAACATTATTAAGGTGATTGAAGCATGAGTAAGCTGACAAAATTATTAGAGGGTGTTGATGTGGAGTGGAAAGCTTTATGGGAAGTTACCATATGGGATAAACGATTCAATGCGGTTGATAATTATAAACAACCTAAAACTATAAAATATCACTATTTACTTTCCAATGAAATAAAACCTCTTATTTTAGAAAGTGGCGATGTTAAATTACTTACCACGAATGAAACGGATTTATGGACTACTGAAGATCTTGCAGGAGCATTTATTTCAAATAATGAAGTAATTGCAATACCTTGGGGAGGTAATCCTATTGTTCAATACTACAAGGGGAAATTTGTAACTAGCGACAACAGAATAGCCGTATCAAAAGATAAAAATTATCTCAACGCTAAGTATCTTTACTATTTCTTAAAGAATAACATATCGTTATTAAGTTCTTTTTATAGAGGTTCAGGCATTAAGCATCCAAGTATGGCTAATGTACTTGAAATTCCCATCCCCATTCCTCCACTCTCTGTTCAAAAAGAAATCGTCCGAATACTTGACACCTTTACCGAGCGCACAGATACCCTGATGAATGAGCTTACAACCGAGCTCGAAGCGCGTAAAAAGCAGTATAATTACTATCGGGAGGTATTGTTGAGTTTTGACAAAAAGACAGTACAACATTTACCTATGGGACATGAAACTGTTGGTGAATTTCAAAGAGGTAAGCGTTTTGTAAGAGACGATATGATGAAAACAGGTGTACCATGCATACATTACGGTGAAATGTACACACACTATGGCACATGGGCACGTGAAAGTAAGTCTTTTCTTAGTGAAGATTTAGTTGAAAATAAAAAATTGAGAGTTGCCCAGAATGGCGATGTTATAATCGTTGCTGCAGGAGAAACAATTGAAGATCTTGGAAAAGGAACAGCCTGGCTTGGTGATGAAGGTGTAGTTATACATGATGCTTGTTTTTCATACAAAAGCATATTAAATGCCAAGTTCGTTGCTTATTTTACGCGCACCAAACAATATCATGATCAAATTAAAAAGCATATTTCTTCGGGAAAAATTTCAGCAATTAATTCAAAAGGTTTGGAACAAGTTTTAATTCCTATTCCAACAACAGAAGAACAAGAACGCATTGTAGCAATTCTTGACAAATTAGATAGCTTAACTGCTTCGATTAGTGAAGCTTTTCCCAAAGAGATAGCCTTACGCAAGAAGCAATATGAGTATTATAGGGATTTATTACTAACATTTCCGAAAGATAATTTAAAGGCATAGTATATGGGACAAACATTAAATGAAATAGCACAAAAACTAAAAAAAACTGATAAAAAAGTACAGTTAATTTACGCATTTAATGGCTCTGGTAAAACACGCTTATCACGCGAGTTTAAAGAGTTGATAGCACCAAAAGAGGAGGAAGCAACGGAAGATTCAAAAACCAAGATACTTTATTATAATGCATTTACTGAAGATTTATTCTACTGGGATAATGATTTGGAACACGATACAGATAGGAAGTTGAAAATCCAACCCAATAGTTATACCAATTGGGTACTTGTTGAACAAGGGCAAGAACAAAATATAGCAAAACATTTTCAACGCTATACTAATGATAAATTAACTCCTAACTTCAATGAGAAATATACGATTAAGGATGAGAATGATAAAGATGTAACTGTACCTGCCTATTCTGAAGTTCGTTTCTCTTTTGAACGTGGAAACGATGAGCCTTCCGAACTTGTCAAAATCTCAAAAGGTGAAGAAAGTTGTTTTATATGGAGTGTTTTTTACAGCCTATTAGAACAAACAATCAATGTGTTAAATATAACCGAAGAAGCAGATAGAGAAACAGATCAATTTAATGATTTGCAATATATTTTCATTGATGATCCTGTAAGTTCGTTAGATGATAACCACTTAATTGAACTTGCCGTTAATATTGCCGTATTAATAAAATCAAGTCAATTTGAAATATCTAAGTTGAAGTTTATAATCACAACACACAATCCATTATTTTATAATGTGCTTTACAGTGAACTTGGTGTCAAAGAAGGTAACATGTTAAATAAAAATGAAGATGGGTCGTTTGACTTGATACCCAAGAAAGGTGATTCAAACAAAAGTTTCTCATATCATCTCCACTTGAAGGAGACCATTGAAGAAGCTATTACAACAAATACGGTTCAAAAATATCATTTTATGTTATTAAGAAATCTGTATGAGAAAACAGCTAATTTTTTAGGATATCCTGAATGGAAACGATTATTACCTGAAGATAGACAATTGTATTATAATAGAATAATTCAATTTACAAGTCATTCTACATTATCAAATGAAGTTATCCCCGAACCTACTGAGCCAGAAAAGCAGACTCTAAAGTTGTTATTAGAGCATTTGGTTGATAATAGATATTGGAAAGAAGAAATAGCAGCCGAGACACCAGTAGCAGCGAATACATAAACAAAAGCATATGTCACAGTATAATCCCATTGCAGAAACAAACAACTTTATTGTTCTTGATAAATATACCAAGAACTCTTTGTTAAATGAGGCACCTGCTGTTTATCAAACAGAATCAGCTTTGGAGCGTGAACTTATTGCAGATTTACAAAGTCTGGGATATGAGTATCTTGCAGAACTAAGCACGTCCGAAAAAATGTTTGCCAACGCCCGTGTACAACTACAGAGCCTGAACAATACGGTGTTTACCGATGGCGAATGGGCTCGTTATGTGGAAGAGTATCTGGATATACCCAGCGATAAAATTGTAGATAAATCACGGAAATTACACGAAAATTATATCTACGATTTTGTTTTTGACGATGGGCATATCCAAAATATCTACCTGGTCGATAAAATCCACATTGCCCGCAACAAAGTGCAGGTTATCTCGCAATTTGAACAAAAAGGAACACATCAGAACCGATATGATGTTACTATCTTAGTCAATGGTTTGCCTTTGGTGCAAGTAGAGCTTAAAAAGCGCGGTGTTGCTATTCGCGAAGCCTTCAATCAGGTGCATCGCTATACAAAAGAGAGTTTCAACAGCTCCAACTCCCTGTTTAAATACTTACAGTTGTTTGTGATTTCTAACGGTACGGATAGCCGTTATTTTGCCAACACTGTAGAGCGAAATAAAAACAGTTTTGACTTTACGATGAATTGGGCCAAGGCTGATAATACACTTATTAAAGACCTGAAAGACTTTGCATCTACATTTTTTCAGAAAAACACCCTGTTGAATGTATTACTTACCTATTCGGTATTTGATACCAGCGACACGCTGCTCGTTATGCGTCCTTACCAGATAGCAGCTACTGAACGGATTTTATGGAAAATTGAGAGTACGTTCCGGGCGAAACGCTGGTCGAAGCCCGAAAGTGGCGGCTACATTTGGCATACCACAGGCTCGGGCAAAACCCTGACCAGTTTTAAAGCAGCACGACTGGCCACACAGCTTGATTTTATCGATAAGGTATTCTTTGTGGTGGACAGAAAAGATCTGGACTTTCAAACCATGAAAGAATACCAACGCTTTTCGCCCGATAGCGTGAACGGTTCGGATAGTACAGCCGGATTGAAGCGAAATATTGAGAAAGATGATAATAAAATCATTGTTACAACTATTCAGAAACTGAATAACCTGATGAAGACGGAGTCTGATTTATCCATCTATCAAAAGCAGGTGGTATTTATCTTCGATGAGGCGCACCGCTCTCAGTTTGGCGAAGCCCAAAAGAACCTGAGCAAGAAGTTTAAAAAGTACTGCCAGTTTGGGTTCACCGGAACACCTATTTTCCCCGAAAATGCATTGGGAGCAGAAACTACAGCCAGTGTGTTTGGCAGCGAATTACACTCATACATTATTACCGATGCCATTCGTGATGAGAAAGTTTTGAAATTCAAGGTCGATTACAATGATGTTCGACCTCATTTTAAAAATCTCGAAAAAGAACTGGACGAAAAGAAATTGAGTGCTGCAGAAAACACAAAAGCTTTTCTGCATCCCGAACGTATCAAAGAGATTTCTCAATACATTTTACTGAACTACAAACACAAGACACACAGAAATCAGGGTGGCAACAAAGGGTTTAATGCCATGTTTGCAGTAAACAGTGTGGAGGCTGCCAAATATTATTACGAGGAGTTGAATCGGCTTCAAGAGGGAAATGATAAACCGCTAAGAATAGCCACCATCTTTTCGTTTGCTGCCAATGAAGAACAAAATGCTGTAGGCGAAATTCCGGATGAAAACTTTGAGCCAACTGCTATGGATAGTAGTGCCAAAGAGTTTTTGGATAAGGCTATCAGGGACTATAATGCAATGTTCAAAACCAGTTTTGGTGTGGAAAGTAAAGAGTTCCAGAACTATTATCGCGACCTTGCCAAACGCGTAAAGAGCAAAGAGGTTGATTTAATAATTGTTGTCGGTATGTTTCTTACCGGCTTTGATGCACCAACACTTAATACACTCTTCGTTGATAAAAATTTGCGTTATCATGGTTTGATGCAAGCTTTTTCGCGCACCAACCGCATTTATGATGCAACCAAAACCTTTGGCAATATTATTACTTTTCGTGATTTAGAAAAGGCCACCATTGACGCTATTACCCTTTTTGGAGATAGCAGCACTAAGAATGTGGTACTGGAGAAGAGTTACAAAGAATATTTGGAAGGATTTACAGATCTGGTTACTGGCCAAGCCCGCAGAGGTTATATGGAAGTGGTAAAGGAACTAAATGAAAAGTTCCCTGAGCCTGACGTGATTGCTACTGAAAAGGACAAGAAAGACTTTGCAAAGCTCTTTGGAGAATACCTGCGTGTTGAAAATATATTGCAGAATTACGATGAGTTTACCCACCTGAAAGCACTTCAGGCAATCGACATCAGTAATCCTGAAGCTGTAGAAGCATTTAAAGAAACCTACTTTGTAACAGATGAGGATATTGCTTCCATGCAGGGAATCAGCTTGCTCAAAGAGCGAACTGTTCAGGATTATCGTTCCACTTATAATGACATTCGCGATTGGCTAAGACAACAGAAAAAAGGAAAAGAAGCCGAAAAATCAACCATTGATTGGGATGATGTAGTCTTTGAAATAGACTTATTGAAATCGCAGGAAATCAATTTAGATTATATACTTGAACTAATCTTTGACCATAACAAAAAGACCAAAGATAAGGTTGCTTTAGTAGAAGATATTCGCAGGGTTATTCGTTCAAGTATCGACAACAGAGGCAAAGAAAGTTTAATAGTTGATTTTATCAATGAAACAGACCTCGACATTATCAAAGACAAAGCTACTGTTTTAGACTCATTTTACACATATGCTCAAGGCAAACTAAAAGTAGAAGCTTCGGAATTGATTGTAGATGAAAATTTAAATGAAGAAGCAGCAAAACGATATATAGCAAGCTCCTTAAAGCGTGAGTTTGCCAGCGAAAACGGAACGGAGCTGAATTCTATTTTACCCAAAATGAGTCCACTAAACCCATTGTATCTAACAAAGAAACAAAGCGTTTATCAAAAAATATCAGCGTTTGTAGAAAAATTTAAGCGTGTGGGAGGGGAGATATAGTAAATCTTCGTCGTATGCATCGCAAATATGGATATCTTCACGTCCGCTCACTGGAAGCCAATGATTTGGTCATTAAGCAGACGGAGGTGCTGGCGAAGGATTGGGAAAAGAATAATAATGAATAATCGTATAGATATATGAATTTTTGGCATATACAAATGTCTCAGGGGCTTCTTGATGGCATAGACAAAACAGAAGAAGAAGTAATAGAGATTCTTCAAGAGGAAGGGCTAATTGGAACCGGAGAATGGAAAGATAATAAATCAGACCAATGCCGGGCATTTAAAAAAACTATGGCTAAGGGAGACATAGTTATGGTTAGAGCAGGACAAAAACCATTAGCATTAGTACAGGTAGTATCCGATAGTGCACCTGATTATATTTATGAAAATTGGAGACGAGTAAAAGTTCTGGGTTACTATTCTAATAATCTTGGAATCTACAAAGGACAAACGAGGGGTACTTTAGAAAGAGTAAGTAATACTAATACTGATACTGCTAAATTTATAATTAACTGGCATAATAATATTCTTGCAAATATGAAAACAAGTAAAATTGCTGATATTCTCAAACTTAAGAAACAAATCATTCTTCAAGGAGCACCTGGAACAGGAAAAACATATACGACTGCTTCATTAGCATTGTCTATTCTTGATATAGAGTATGATCCAACTGATCACAAAGATATTATGACCAAATATAATGAGTTGGTCAATAAGCAGATATTCTTTACCACTTTTCATCAATCCATGGATTACGAGGATTTTGTGGAAGGGTTGAAACCCGAGGTTATCGATGGTGGGGTGCAATACAATGTTGAAAGTGGAATATTTAAACAGATTTGCCAAAAGGCAGCAAACAAACTGACAGTTGAAACAGAATTTAGTTTGGAAAACAGTTTGGAAAAACTTAAGGAAGAATGTATTGCTAAAGGCAAGATTACTTTAAAAACAAGAACTGGTGCATCTTTTTATCTGATGTATGATGACGCAAGACCAAATTATTTTTGGGCGCAACCTCATAACACAACAAAAATAGACCCTTGGTATCATGTCTTGATTGATAATATTCGATTGTACTATTCTTCAGGCATTGAAACAAAAACAAATTTTTCTTATGTCTATTCAATTTTTGAATACCTGAAAGTGAAGCCTGTTTATCGCTCGGAAAAGGACTTGAGAAATTACGTTTTAATTATTGACGAAATAAATAGGGGCAATATTTCTAAACTTTTTGGAGAGTTAATTACTCTATTAGAAGCTGATAAAAGAAGTGGTGGCGATCATCCAATTTCTGCAATACTCCCTTATTCTAAAGAGTCATTTTCAATACCTTCAAACCTATATATTATTGGTACAATGAATACTACTGACAGAAGTGTTGGACATATTGATTATGCAGTAAGAAGACGATTTGCATTTTACACCTTAAAGTCTAGTAAGGAAGCTATAGAATCATTCTATAATAGAATTGGTGCAGGCGATTTAAAAGTAAAAGCTTTGGAATTATTTGAAGGTATAAATGATTACATTAAGGTCAAAAAGTCACCTGAACTTGATTTAGAAGATTTAATGGTTGGTCATAGTTATTTTATGTCCAAATCAATAGACGAATTAAAGTTGAAACTAGAATATGAGATAATACCATTACTCAAAGAGTACGAAAAAGACGGTTTATTGACATTAAAGGAGGTGGAACGAGCAGAACTTGGTCAAGATTGGAAAATAATCCTTAGCTGAAAATGACAGTCAATAATCCAATTGTTTTAAAGGAGCATGGCACAATAGATGGTGACATCAAAGAATTGTTACGTGAATTAAATATTAAATTTATCGAAACTCCCATTAATACAGCACCAAAGTATCTTGGAATCAAGCCAAGTCTCGAAGCGAGCTATTTTATTGGTGCTGATTGGTTGGATGTAGAAAAAGATATATCAGTTGTAATTGTTCCTAAAATGGAGCAAATTGATTATATCAAAATGTTCATGTGTTCTCTCCAATTTGATATCGCTTCCGATTATTTTTCAAAAATATACAGTATTGACTTTGACAAAAAAGAAATTCAACACGATGCATTAAATAATCAATTGACACCACTCTTAGTAATCCACTATCTATCAATACTTAAAAGAATAATCAAAAGAGGATTGAGAAAAGATTATGTATTACGTGAAGAAAATCTAAACTCGAAAATTAAAGGAAGAATTTTAGTTTCAAGGAATATAAGGGCTAATGAAATCACCAAAAGGTATGACAGAACCTACTGTCGTTTTCAAGAATACACTATTGATAATCCTGAAAATAGATTGTTGAAAAAAGCACTACTTTTTGCTCAACGATTCTCGTATCAATTAGAAAATCACAGTTCTTATAAAACGATACATTCCCTTATTAATAATCTATTGTCGCATTTTATTGATGTGTCAGACGAAATAGAAATTTATCAAATAAGAAGTATTTCTTCAAATAAAATATACAAGGAATACACAGATGCAATTCGGTTAGCAAAAATGATTCTGAAGAGATTCAGTTATTCATTGCATAAGGTTGATAATAGTAAAGAATCTACACCTGCATTCTGGATTGATATGTCCCGTTTATATGAAGTCTATGTTTACAGCTTACTTCACGAAGCCTATGGCAATAATATCCAATTTCAGGTAGAAGGCTATCGGCAAACTGCTGTTGATTTTATTAAAACTGACCAACAGTTGATTATTGATACCAAGTATAAACCTAGATATAGTGATGGCAACAGTGGAATAGTTGATGACATTAGACAAATAAGCAGTTATGCCAGAGATGAAAAGATACTAGAAAGATTACTTGGTGAAAATAAAGAGGATATTGTACCTCCATGCCTGATAATTTATCCTGAAAAAGAAAATAATATAGATGACCCTGACAAAGAAATTACAGGCTTTGAAGGAGTAGATTTAATTAAAGCTGCAAAGCCAATAAAAGCATATAGGAAGTTTTATAAGATAAGTGTACCACTTCCAATAATTAATACTCAAGAATAATATATGTCCTCAAAAACACTAAACTACGGAATCGTATATGTGCTCACCAATCCTGCAATGCCCGGTTTGGTGAAAATTGGAATGACAAACAAGGAAAGTGTAGATGCACGTCTCAAAGAGTTATTCAATACAAGTGTACCTGTGCCTTTTGAATGTGAATATGCATGTAAAGTTACCGAAACAGCAAAGGTTGAAAAAGCATTGCATATTGCTTTTCACCCCTATCGTATCCATACCCAGCGTGAGTTCTTTGAGATTAACCCTGAACAGGCTATAGCCATACTTCAGC
>Ga0302288_1001692_pt1 | contig 13846 bp, 14 predicted proteins | sample III_Fen_N1_1_FD_194549 | JGI IMG/M metagenome (GOLD analysis project Ga0302288, IMG submission 194549) | Peat permafrost microbial communities from Stordalen Mire near Abisko, Sweden - III_Fen_N1_1 | ecosystem: Environmental > Terrestrial > Soil > Wetlands > Permafrost | place: Sweden: Abisko...
ATGGGCAGGTTGAAAAATCGCTTATTACACAAAAAGACCTGATGATTTTCACCAATGCACCACGTTTTATGCGCGAAGGCGACACGATGGAATTCTCGGCCAAAATCTCGAACATCAGCACTCGCGACCTGTCGGGCACTGTCGAACTGCATTTCTTCGACGCGCTGACCATGAACCCGATAGACAACCTTTTAGGACTAACTTCTGCAAGTATTCCGTTCACCGCCAACAAAGGAAACAGCTCGCCGGTTAGCTGGAAAATCAGTATTCCGGAAGGTCTGCAAGCGGTTACTTACCGCATTACCGCCACTGCCGGAGATTTTAGCGATGGCGAAGAAGCAGTCCTTCCGGTATTGACTAATCGGATGCTGATTACCGAATCGATGCCGTTGCCGGTTAACGGGTTGCAGCAAAAGAAATTCAGCTTCGACAAACTGATCAATTCAGGAGCAACCGGCTCAACTTTAAGAAATTACCGGCTTTCGCTCGAATATACTTCGAACCCAGCCTGGTATGCCGTGCAGGCTTTGCCTTACCTGATGGAGTTTCCGTACGAATGCGCCGAGCAGCTTTTCAGCCGGTATTATGCCAACAGTATGGCGACCCATCTTGCCAACAGCGATCCGAAGATTAAACAGGTTTTCGAAAGCTGGAAAATCCTTTCGCCCGATGCGCTGAAATCGAACCTGGAAAAGAACGAGGAACTGAAATCGGTACTTTTGCAGGAAAGTCCCTGGGTGCGCGAAGCGACCAACGAAAGTGAACGCAAACAGCGCATTGGCTTATTATTCGATCTGAACAAAATGACTTCGGAACAAACTTCGGCGATGAAAAAACTGCGCGACATGCAGAACCCGAATGGTGGCTGGCCATGGTTCGCCGGAATGCCTGAAAGTCGCTATATCACGCAACACATTGTAACTGGTCTTGGACATTTATATGCTTTGAAAGTACTCAATCCACTTGAAAATAATGATTTGAGCGGAATGCTGAAAAAGGCAATCGGCTACCTGGACGAAACGCTGAAAATTGAATTTGAAAAGCTCAAAAAAGACGACAAAGATTACCTGAAAAACAACCATCTGGGATACGACGACATTCAATACCTATATGCCCGAACCTATTTCAGCAAAGAATTCCCAATTGGCGCGGATTGCAACGAGGCGCTCGACTATTACACAGCCCAATCGGTAAAATACTGGAAGTCGGAGAATAACTACATGAAAGCCATGATAGCCTTGTACCTCAATCGTTTCGGCGACGAAAAAACGGCTTTGCTGATTATGCGTTCGCTGAAAGAAACCGCTTTGCATTCCGAAGAAATGGGCATGTACTGGCGCAGCGAACAACGAGGCTGGTTCTGGCATCAAGCGCCTGTTGAAACGCAAGCCTTGCTGATTGAGGCTTTTGATGAAGTTAGTCACGACCCGAAATCGGTGGAAGAAATGAAAATTTGGTTGCTTAAACAAAAACAAACTCAGGACTGGAAAACCACCAAAGCCACTACCGAAGCGGTTTATGCGTTGTTGCTGCGTGGCGCATCGTTGCTGGCATCCGACAAACAGGTTGAAATCACGGTTGGCAACGAAAAGGTTGATCCGTATAAACAAGATGGCCAGAAACCCGAAGCCGGAACAGGCTATTTCAAAACCAGTTGGGACGCAACTTCCATCAAGCCAGAAATGGGAAAAGTAACGGTGAACAATCCGAATCCGACCGTTGCCTGGGGCGCGATGTATTGGCAGTATTTCGAACAGTTGGATCACATTACTCCGGCGCAAACGCCGCTCAGCCTGAACAAAAAGATTTTCCGAGAAGTGAATACGCCAACCGGACCGGTTATTGAACCAATTACCGAGGAATCAGTCATTAAAGTTGGCGATAAAATTGTGGTTCGGATTGAACTTCGCACCGACCGCGATATGGAATACATTCATCTGAAAGACATGCGGGCATCGGCATTCGAACCGGTTAATGTGCTTTCAGGATATCGCTGGCAGGATGGATTGGGTTATTACGAGTCAACCCGCGATGCTTCAACCAACTTCTTCATATCGTGGTTACCCAAAGGAATTTATCTGTTTGAATACAAACTGATTGCTACACAAAAAGGCGAATTTTCAAACGGAATTACTTCGGCACAATGCATGTATGCACCGGAATTTGCAGCGCATTCCGAAGGAATTCGTGTCAAGGTGGAATAATGGGTATGTTAATGAATCCTAACAATATTAAATAACTCACGAAACCTTCACTCAAATAAGTACTTTTGCACGTCATTTCGGCACAGAAACCATTTAATGAACTTGATTCTTGTAGTATTTCGCCAATTGATAGAGCCTGCATCGAAATGAAAACTAATTGATTGATTATTTTCTGGAAATCAAAACAAAATACGATTTGACGTTCCGGCATAGAATGAAGCTGATGTATAAAAACCTGTCGATAATAGTTGCCAATCTTATTTTGCTATTTTTCGTTTCCGCAAACTACTCCTTGGCTCAATCGGTCAGCGCTGCCAAAAACGACAGCACAGAAATTGAACAGAAGGATTTGGTCGATGTTTTGCAGAAAAACCTAAATCTATATTTTCGTGCCGACAGTGCAGTTCAAAGCGGAAATGGACCTTACTTTTCAATCATACCGGTAGTTGGCTATTCTATGGAATCAGGAGTTACTTATGCTTTGGTTAGCAACACTTCATTTTATACCGACAAAAATAAAACCCGTTTCTCAAATATCCTGGCAAATGCTTATTACTCGCAATATCACCAATACTGGGCAACCATTACCAGCAATATTTTTTTCGAAGAGTCTGGACTGCACTTAGTCGGAGATACCCGCTATTTCAAATTTCCAACGCAGACTTATGGAATCGGTTCCGAAACATTGTTGTCGGACATTCTGCATATTGAATACTCGTATTTGCGGTTTTACCAAAGCGTATTTCGTGAATTAAAAAAGAATTGGTTCGCCGGAATTGGCTACAACTTAGACTATCATTGGAACATCGACACTGATGACAAACAAGGAAACGCACTGACTGATTTTCAAACATTTCAAAAAGACTCCAAATCTATATCTTCTGGAATCACGCTCAATCTGATTTTTGATTCCCGAAAAAATCCAGTAAATCCTGAAAGTGGCACCCTTGGAAACCTTCAGTACCGGACCAATCTGAAGATGCTTGGCAGCGACAAAAACTGGCAATCGCTGATCATCGAAGCGCGGCAATTCTTTAAACCTTTGGCTTCATCGAAAAATGTGATCGGGATTTGGACTTATAACAATTTTACACTGAACGGAACTCCACCTTATCTGGATTTGCCAAGTATTGGCTGGGATAATTATTCAAATACGGGACGTGGGTATATTCCCGGCCGCTTTACCGGAAGAAACCTTATATACCTTGAGTCGGAATATCGGTTTGGAATTACCCGAAATGGACTTTTAGGAGGGGTTGTTTTTGGAAATGCGGAATCAATTTTACCCAATTTGAATAGCAGGATACAGAAAGTTATGCCAGGTGCCGGGCTTGGACTTCGCATCAAAATGAATAAGTACTCGAATACCAACATCGCGATCGACTATGGCTTTGGAATTGGTGGTTCTCGTGGTTTATTCTTCAATTTGGGTGAAGTTTTTTAGTCATCCATCTTGGGAAACGCAAGAATTTGACCTAATTTTCTGCTTCTTTTGATATAAACGGTATAAATCCTAACTTTATTCCCATATTCAACAATTAACTAAGGAGGGAAAATCATGATCAATGCAATCATACTCATCAATGCCGAACGGACAAAGATTAATTCAGTAGCCGAACAATTGGTTAATCTACAAGGAATTACAGAAGTTTACTCGGTCAGTGGCCGGTTCGATCTGGTCGTTGTCATCCGACTACCTCACGCTGACGATCTGGCCGAGCTGATTACCGAAAAAGTGACCAAAATCGAAGGAATCACCAAAACTGAATCGATGGTTGCCTTTAAAACGTTTTCGAAGAGCGACCTGGCCGGTATGTTCGAATTGGGAAATTAGGAAAAGGGAAATAGGAAAAAGTCATTGGTCATTAGCCATCCTGTCCAAATTGATCTGGACAAGAATGCTATTGACTTTTTCCTCTTTTCTCTTTCCGAATGACTTTTTTCTTTTTCCTATATTCTATTCTTTTCTGAATCGTAAACAAAAGGATTTTCCAACTGTTTATTTTACTTGTATTTAGTATTTCAGAAAAGTAGTTTAATATCCTAAAGATTGAAAGTCATGGAACGAAGAAATTTTATTGCATTGGTTGGAACTTCACTGGTGGCAGTTCCCGTTTGGGCCAATTTGAATCCTACGAAAATGCCAGTTCAACGAGCTATTGACAGTGTTTTTCCTGAACTTCCATACTCCTACAATGCGCTCGAACCAACCATCGATGCCAAAACCATGGAAATACATTATACTAAACACTACAAAGCTTATCATACAAATTTTCTGGCAGACATCAAGGATACACCTGCCGCTGAAATGGACCTGAAAGATTTATTTGCCGGAATCAGCAAGCAGCCAATTGCTGTAAGAAACAATGGCGGCGGCTATTACAACCATCTTCTGTTCTGGGAAAACATGACTCCAACAAAAACAAATCCGTCGGCTGTCTTGAATTCAGCCCTTGAAAAGAGTTTTGGTTCGATGGAAAAATTTAAGGAAGAATTTGCAAATGCAGCTAAAAAACAATTCGGCAGCGGATGGGCCTGGCTGGTAGCCGATAAAGAAGGAAAAGTATTTGTAAGCGCAACTCCAAATCAGGACAATCCGCTGATGGATGTGGTTGAAAAGAAAGGAACTCCGCTGTTGTGCATCGATGTTTGGGAACATGCCTACTACCTGCACTATCAAAACCGGAGAGCCGAATATGTCGATAATTTCTGGAATGTTGTAAACTGGGACACCGTAAACAAACGATACGCGAACAGGTAATTTCGGGTATTGAAACTGTTTAGTTCTAATGAGCAGATGACTCCAAGTCACCTGCTCATTAGCCACTATTTCAAATCGACAAACCACTGCCATCAAATAGGCCGCTTATTGGGTTACCCTTCACTGCGGTGAAATTCAAAAAGCCCACACTAAGAACTAAAACTACAATACGCATCAAAATATACTTTAATAGATATTGAAATTGTTTTTAACACGTATTAATTTTATTTTTGATGCGTATTAAAATTAAAAATCATGCGTAGACCTTTGCATTAACCTGCGCATAGACAGTCAAAACCCTAACAATGAAAAAACATGGTATTAAAGTATAAAGTTGTACAGCAAGCAGAACCTGGCGTAAAAGGCGGGGGAGATTACCAGTATTACCTGCGGGCCACCGGACGCCGGCTAATCACCATCGACGAACTTGCCCAAAAGTTAGCCAAAGAAACATCGTTGAGTGAAGTCAGCATAAAGGCTGTACTGTGGGGGCTTTCGTCTACTGTCCCCGATTTGCTGCTCGATAATTGCAGCGTTGAAATCGGGGATCTGGGGATTTTCTCTGTTAGCCTGAAGAGCGAACCTGCTCCGACACCAGAAGAAGCCACGTGGCGAAAAATTCGCGACCTGAAAGTAAATTTCAGGGTGGGAACAAAGATCCAGGAGAAAGCAAAAAACGCGAAGTTCGAACGGGCTGAAAGTTGAACTGGCCATTCCGTTGAGCAAGTATCCGGGAGTTACCCGCTCGATAACTTTTAGAAGAAATTCATCTTTGGTTTTTTATACCTTTCCGAAGTAATAGAATAAAAAAATGATCGAAAATGTAGTAATCATCGGCGCCGGAAACCTGGCCACGCAACTGGCTCAGGCCTTTCAGGAAAACGGCATTCAGATTAGTCAGATTTACAGCCGGACTGCCGAATCAGCCAGTGAACTTGCCGGAAAAGTTGGCATCGGCTTTACAAACGATCTTTCGCAATTGATCACCAATGCTGATTTGTATGTAATTGCAGTTAACGATTCGGCCATCCGGCCAATATTGGAAAATCTTCAGCTGGAGGAAAACCGACTGATTGTGCACACTGCCGGAAGTGTACCCATGAGCATACTCGACGGATTCACAAACAATTACGGAGTTTTTTACCCGCTTCAGACCTTTTCAAAAACACGGAAAGTTGATTTTCAAACCATTCCGATTTGCATCGAAGCAAATCACCCATCCAACCTGATGAAACTTCAGGAATTAGCCGGAAAACTTTCACGGTCGGTCCATCAAATCAATACCGACGAGCGAAAAACGCTTCATCTGGCAGCCGTAATTGCCAATAACTTTGTGAACCACTTCTATACCCTTGGAGCCGAAATTCTTCAGGATAAAAAGCTGAACTTCGACTTATTAAAGCCGCTGATCATCGAAACCGCAAAAAAAATTGAAACGCTACATCCGGTTGATGCTCAAACCGGCCCGGCCAAACGGAACGACTCCGAAATCATCCAGGCTCAATTAAAAATGCTTCACGATAGGCCCGAACTTCAGAAAATCTATAGCTTTGTGACCGAAAATATCTTTCAGGTACACCAAAAACACAAGCATGACCTTCTTTAAAGAACGACTAAAAAATATCAAAGGACTCGTTTTCGACGTTGACGGCGTTCTGTCGCTGGACACTTCGCCGCTCGACGAAAATGGAGATCCGATGCGGACAGCCAATGTCAAAGATGGGTTAGCCATCCGGTGCCTCCTGCAAAACGGATTTCAGGTTGCCATCATTACCGGGGCGAATACCCAGCGCGTCAAACTTCGCTACCAAAAACTTGGGGTTGAACACATCTACCTTAACTCCTTCAGTAAGAACGAATGCCTGGCTGATTTTCTCCTGAAAACCGGACTGTCGGAAGATGAGATTCTCTACATGGGCGACGACCTGGTTGATTATCCAATCATGCAGAAAGTGGGCATCCCAACCTGTCCTGTGGATGCCGTGCCTGAAATTAAAGCTATTTCGCAATACATTTCGGATAAAAAAGGGGGAGAAGGTTGTGTTCGCGATGTGATCGAACAGGTAATGCGTTCGCAGCAAAAATGGTTTGGCCAGGAAATCAGCAATCTGAAAGCGGATTAGAGGCCTCATCCCCTAACCTTTTCCAAAGGAAAAGGCAGTTTGCTCCTGAAAACTCAATAATGATGCGATTTTTAGAACAATAGTTTTTTATGCCAAAAGATAATTCAACAAATACTGGTTCAAAAAACCCTCTCTTTGGGAGGGGGTTTGGGGGAGGCTTCGAAATCATACTGGCCTCAAAATCACCACGTCGGCAGCAATTGCTTGGTGATTTAGGAATCAAATTCAGCGTTCAGACGATGGATGTGCCGGAGGATTTTCCGGAAGGAATGGGAATGACAGACATACCGGTCTACCTGGCCGAATTGAAAGCTGCTGCTTTTCTGCCACGATTAAAAGACAATCAATTGGTAATTACCGCTGACACCATTGTCTGGCTCGATGGTCAGGTAATGAATAAACCAATCGATTATGCGGATGGATTCCGTATGCTTCGCAATTTATCAGGGAAAAAGCATCAGGTTATCACCGGAGTTTGTTTGTGTTCGACCCAAAAGAAAGTATCTTTTTATGCTTCAACCGATGTTTGGTTTAAAGAATTGAGCGAAGAAGAAATTCATTTTTATCTTGAAAATTACAAACCTTATGATAAGGCTGGTGCGTACGGCATTCAGGAATGGATTGGATACATTGGCATTCACCGGATTGAAGGTTCGTTTTTTAATGTAATGGGACTTCCAATCCAGAGTGTTTATGAACATCTTAAAGTTTTTTAACAACATATTTTTAGAAATCCAATGCTAAAAAACAGTACCTGCCAGAGGACAATGTTGAAACATTATTGTAACTTCGTTCTAAATCTACTAATAAATACTAAACTATGAAGATCAGCTCAATTTTTATTATCCTGCCACTTTTGGCAATACTAACGATGACCACAGGATGCAAGCCTAAAGTTCCTAAAATCGGGATTTTAATCCATAGTTACGAAAATGAACGCTGGATAAAAGATAAAAACTACATGGTAGAAAACCTGACCAGATTAGGTGCAGAAGTCATGGTCGAGGAAGCCGGAGGCGACCAGAATAAGCAATTCACACAAGCTCAGGAAATGGTGAAAAAGGGAGCCAAAGTTTTGATTGTAGCTGCAGCTAATTCAGACCAGGCATCTCGGATTGTTGATATGGCCCATGAGTCGAAAGTGAAGGTTATTGCTTATGACCGCTTGATTAATGGCTGTAAACTCGACTATTATATAAGCGCCAACAGTACCCAAATTGGTGAACTTATGACCTCCTACGTTACTTCGCTAAAACCTGAAGGTAAATATGCTCTGATTCCAGGGTCGAAATATGATAACAACGCTCAGCGAATTTTCCTCGGCCAGATGAATGTCTTGCAACCATATATGGAAAGCGGTGATATACAAGTTGTTTACAGCGAATTTACGGAGGCTTGGACCGCTGCCGAAGGAGAATTGCATACAAAAAGAATTCTTGAACAAAATCCGGATATTACAGCCATTATTGCTGGAAGTGATGCAATAACAAATGGGGTTTTGAAAGTTTTAAAAGAAAACGGGCTTGAATCCAAAGTTTTTGTAACCGGTCAGGATGCCGAAATTGTGAATGTAAAGAACGTTATGAACGGCACTCAAACATGCGATATCCTGAAACCACTTAAGGAAATGGCTCAGGTAACTGCCGAATTGGCTATGGATATAGCTCAGGAGAAACCGATTACTATAAAATTCACTACCGAAAGCAACGGAAAATCGTTGGTAAAATCAGTCCTGCTTGAAGCTATCGTTATTAATAAAAATAACGTTCAATCAACAGTAATTTCTTCAGGATTTCATACTGCAGCAGAACTCAATTAATAAAATATTATTTTCTGCAAAATGCTGTTTTGAAAGAATTTAAACTTTCAAAACAGCATTTTTTTTGGTTCAAAATATCAAGATATGGCAAAAGCGGAAGGATGAACGTTTGTTTTACGGCATCAAACCATACGACTGGCGGTATTTCGGGAAGCCCAGTCTCCGATGCTGATGGAAAGTTAGTTGGAGTCAATTTTGAACGTTGCCGGGAAGGGACCATGTGCGGTCTGGTATCCGATTTCAACCGCTGCCGCAACATTGTACTCAATATCAGACACGCACTTTTTATCGTCGACGAACTGGCTGGCGCCGGTTATCTGCTTGACGAAATGCAGATTGAAGAGTAGCCGATCGTTCAAAAAAACTTGTAACTTCGCATCCAAATTTTAAATCAATCGATCATGTTTTCAGGAATAGTTGAAGAAGCCGGCAAAGTTATTTCCATTTTAAAAGATCAGGAAAATGTTCATTTCACACTCACCTGCTCGTTTGTCGATGAACTAAAAGTTGATCAAAGCCTTTCGCACAATGGCGTCTGTTTGACCGTCGTGAAAATTGACCGCGAAGCAAAAACCTATACGGTGACTGCCATCAAAGAAACGTTGCTTAAAACAAATTTGGGCAAGTTAGTTCCCGGAAGTAAGGTGAACCTGGAACGCAGCATGATGATGAACGGACGTTTAGATGGTCACATTGTTCAGGGTCATGTTGACCAGACTGCCACCTGCATCAAGGTTGAAGAAGCCGACGGAAGCTGGTATTTTACATTTGAATATCCGTTCGACCAGGAAAAGGCGCTGCAAGGATATATGACCGTCGAGAAAGGATCGGTCACAGTGAATGGAGTGAGCCTGACCGTAGTAAATTCGAAAGACAATTCGTTTCAGGTGGCAATTATTCCGTACACCTATAACGAAACCAATTTCCATACTTTTGAAGTTGGCACAACTGTAAACCTCGAATTCGACATTATCGGTAAATACCTCAGTAAACTGATGACTTTCAGATAGAACAAGGAAAAATAAAAAAGTCATTAGGAAAAAGAAAGTGAAATGTTTCCTTTTTCCTAATGACTATTGACTTTTTCCTGAGTTTACCGTTTCATAACGAATTTGGTTGTGCCAATGTTGTTCCCGTCAGCAAAAACATCGACTGTATATTCTCCGGGGAGGAATTTCTGTCCGGCATTATCCCAGAAAATGTTGACTGGCAGGTCATTCCCTTCATAAGTTATTTCGCGCCTGGCCGAAAATGGAATCTTCAGGTCTTCAAACTCGAATAAATCGTCGGGCGATTTCTGAAAAAGCAACTGATTTGGATTCTGGATTCGTACATAAATCGTTTTGTTTCCGCGTGTTGCGGTTACGTTTTTGCCAAGTACAAAACTTACCTTGATTTGTTCGGCACGACGCGCACTCTCAGCTTCCTTTCCCCGAAGGTTTATTCCGAAAGCAAATAACTCGGAAACTTCGAGCTGAGCAGCCTTTTTTACCTTTTCCTGAAGATGTTCCTTCTCCTTTTCAAGTTGTTGGTTTTTCGATACTGATTGTGCAAAATCCTCTTTAACCTGCACGTTTTCGGCCATCAGCTTTTCATTCCGGCGATTAAGCGAGTCGACCTGAATGATGTAATTCTTCATGATGTTCCGTAAAGTACTCACTTCCAGCCGGTATTGTGCGATCTGATTGTAGCTCACCTGCTTTACTTGTTCAACTTCGAGCAACAAATCTTTCACTTTGGTCTGCGCCCCAACCAGTTCATTTTGAAGGGTTTGGTTGGTGGTATGAATCGAGTCGTAATTTGCCATCAGGGTATTTAAATCAGCCTGAACCGATTCTTTCTCCATATTTAAAACCTGCACAATTTTTTGGTTCTCGTTGTGTTGCCTGACGAAAATCACCACCACAACAATCAACAAAACCGACAACATTAGGATGATCAGGTTATTCCTTCTCTCTTTATCAGTCTCTCCAAGCGAAAACCCTTTCTTCTTTTTGCCAAATTCGTCCATACTGACCGTGTTTTTACTTTTATGAAACGAAAACTACTTATCCTCCTGATTCACAAGTTTTCCTAATTTTCCATAGCCTTCATCAACTCCGCCAATCAGGGATTTAGCAAGGTTATTAAAATAATTTTTCACTGTCTCCGATTTATCTTTTCGTTCGGGGTGATTGGCCTGATCGCGTAATTCGTTCCTAAGAATCAGCGTATCCTGAATGATTTTCAGCGCCTCTTCATCGTTGGGTTTCTGGTACAAACTGGTGTAAGTTACACAGTCGAGAATCAGATCAGATACTACATAATCGATCGATTTTTTTAATTTTCGTCTACTTGCCATAGCTGTTATTTTATTTGTGAAGTTAATGGATATTTCATTTCTTTTGTTTCAAGTAAAAGCGCCTTGACCGAACCTAATAATACTTTTGTTTCGACCTGCACGGGCAGATGGTTTTTATCGTCGGTGAACCAAATTTTCATGTATTCGCCTTCAGGAAAAAAATCTCCCTGGAGTAAATATACGGAAACTTTCTGACATCGGTATTCTTTCCCATTTCGGGTTTTTACATTCTCTTTCCCCAGGTACCTAAAAAACAAATCGTCAACCTGCTTGTCAATTACCATTCGGTACGGAACCTTCTGACCGACAAACAGTTTGTCGTAATCATACATTCGAAAATTGTAGGCGGTTGCCAATAAATCGAATGTATTGCCTGGCAAGGGCAACCTGGCCTGAAAAACTGGTTTTTCGGCTTGTTTAATCTTTGTCAATATATTTCCTGAAGAATAGTCGAACCAATATTGATGAACCGAATTGACTTTCGCATGATTCATCACCCTGCTCGAAAAAATTGGGCGAAAGGTGTTGAAATTGCAGAATGTTTCGAAGGTATCACGAACGGTGAAAAATAAATCGTAAGCCTTGAGCGATTTTCCTGTTGCCTTTAAATGCCAGGCCTTTTGCTGTTTGTATTGTACGGTATCGGCATCAAATTCAACATCGCCACTCTGAATCCAGATAAAGTTCAGGTTATAATAAGCTCCGTAGCGGGCATACTCGCCATTTTTAAACGGCAAATCAAAATTTTGCGCCCAAACCCGATCCGAATAAACGAATGCCGACAACCAAATTAGCAAAAAACAGATCTTAAAAACCAGGTTTCTTACCTGATTTTTGTCCGGGTTTATGTCCTGATTTTTTGTCCTGCTCTTTTTTCCGGGCTTTTTCTTTTTCAAGTTCTTCGTCAATCAGTTCTTTTTTATAATTCGGTTCATAGTCAATTTTCCAACTTTCCTTGTATTCAAAGTTTGAACGAACCTTGATGATTTTCGGAAAATAAACAACCTTTTCGGGCTGAAGATTACCGGCAAGGAATCCAGTATCCCATTTCCCATTTTTGTTCGAATCCAGAATTATCCTGATTTTGTATTTTTCGGGTTTCAGATAAGGGAATTCGATCTTTCCATCTCCCAGAATTTGAATTTTTTGCAAGATTTTTTCATCCTTGTCGTCACTCAGAAGCTGAACGATTGCAGCTCCGTTAAGTCCTGAAATCGTAAGATATATTTTACCATAATAATCTTCCTTTTGAATCTTGAATTTCTTCTCTACTTTTTTGCTTGGATGCCCGTAGATATTGCGGGCTGCTGCCGAATCGATCCGAAAAAGGTAATTTGAATTTGGTTTCCAATGTTGTTCAATATAATATTTTCGAATCGAATTTGTGTCTCTTTCTACCACAATAGGGATCAAGGTTTTAGCAGTATCTTCCACCGAATAAAGTCTGACTTTATCAAGATCGAACGATAAAAGTGGTTCGGGCGCTTCCAACTGAATCCGTTGGTAAATATCGTGGGCCGATGTATTGATATTGTCGACTAAAGTGATGGTTGGGGCAACAGGTTTCTCATTCTTTTTTCGTTTGGTTTTTATCGTTTTTTGCTCCGCATAAATCAGCTCAAGTGTATCGTGTTTCATAACCGGCTGATTCAGTGAGTCCAGAACCTGGTATTTTAATTCGAACTTGAGCGAGTCCCTTTTGCTCAGCAGGGTATCGGTTACCCAAACGGTAATTGAATCGCGCTTCAGATTTTTCTCGATAAACGACCAGTCTTTTGGGGGTGTTGGCTTTAATAAGTTGATCTGAAAAGAATCGTTGAGCGATTCGGCAAAATAAAAATCGCATTTGTTCGCCTGATTTCGTTTGTACGAATTAAGATACTGATCAAATTTTTCTTCTTCAAACATCATCAGGTACTGAGGTTTGGGAAGGTAATCAACATGGCCGGTAACAACCAATGTATCAGAGCCCTTAACGATTGTATCATTACGAACTACGTATTTAGCTGAAGGAATGATAAGTGAATCGTCAAAAGCAATTAATTCAGCTTTTGAATTATAAGTCAGGCTATTATCGGCATCCATAAGGGCATACAGACGATATGATCCCGGAGCCACATTGTCGATCATGAAAAATCCCTCCTTATTGGTTGTACCGATATAATCTGGCAAACTATCGATAAATGCGGTGTATTCTTTTTGTCGGTGGAGTAAAACCAGGGCTTTCTCAACAGGTTCCTGACTTCGGGCATTTTTTACATAACCGGCAACACGTAAGCTATCGAATTTGGGCCCGGTACTAAATGAAAACCGAAGAGCCTGAATCGGGTTTTTTTCGTTATTGTCAGCCACCCCATCTTTAAAATCGAGCGAATAGGTCGTTTCTTTGCGTAAATTCTCAGGAAATTGGATGATCAGGGTTTTTCCCTTCATCAAAATTACCGGCTTCTTCTTCATTGGCGGCGAAACCACGAGCTTTTCGCCAACCTCGGTCGAAATAACATATTCATCAAAAGTAAAACGAACATCAGAACCCTTGTAGTTCAGGCCACGTAATTCAGGAATTGTTTTAACGACAACGGGGGGAATACTGTCTTT